>Ga0123353_10005706_pt1 | contig 16415 bp, 9 predicted proteins | sample TergutLab28metaG_3_FD_92763 | JGI IMG/M metagenome (GOLD analysis project Ga0123353, IMG submission 92763) | Labiotermes labralis P3 segment gut microbial communities from Petit-Saut dam, French Guiana - Lab288 P3 | ecosystem: Host-associated > Arthropoda: Insects > Digestive system > Gut ... | reverse complement strand
GGTTGTGAGTAATGCAGCACTGGTTTCACAGATTGCGAGTCAGATCAGCGGCAATGAAACATTCATCAGCACCGTTCTGAACCAGTTGGTCTCGAACCAATCCTTTGTCGCCACGATTGTAGAACTGATGCTGGGCAATGCTAGTTTTATGGCAACGGTCGTTCAGCAGGTCACGAGTTCGCAAAGTTTCGTCAACTCAGTCAAGCAGACCATTTTGGGAGATGCGAATTTTACAACGAGCATCATCAATAGTATTGTCGGCAACGTTGAGTTCCGGCAGGAAATCATTCAAACACTTGCACAGAACAATGCGCTGATTCAAAGTATTTCCGAAACGATTATTGCCAGTTCGACGTTCATTACGAACATTGCCAACGAAATCCTGAACGATCAGGCGGTATTCAATCAGATTATCTATGACGTAGTCAACAATGACCACCTCATTAGCAACATCATTCAGGGAATCGTCAGCAATCCAACGCTCTTGACGAACATCACCAACGAGATCATCAACAATCAAACCCTCGTCAATGACATCATCAATCAGGTTGTCAATAATACGACGCTTCACAATCAAATCATCGAGCAAGTCTTGACCAGCCAGACGTTTATCGGCTCCGTGACCAATCAAATCGTTAACAATGAAACGATTGTCAATCGGATTACGCAGGAAGTAACCACAAACCAAGACCTATTTCAGTACATTACAAACAGCATCAGCACCAGTAACGTTTTTATCAGCAACGTTACCGAGCAGATTATTTCCCATGCCACCGTAATCAACCATATCACAAACGCGGTGTTGCACAGTGAAACGCTTGTCCAGAGCATTGCGAACGCGATATTGACGAGCGAAACGATCATCAATGTTTTATCCGGTGCCATCTCGCTGGTTGCTCCTGATGGAAGTAGCATTGCCGTCAACGATAAGGGCAAACTGACCGTTCAAGTTGCCTCCAACAATCAATTCGGCATCGTTCGAGGACAGCAAAACACGTCACCAACGACGTGGCACCATGTCGGCGCGGCAAACGGAGTTTTGAGTATCAACCGTCAGCAAGTCGAAGCCGTCATGGACAGCAAAGATACCGCAATCCGAAGAGCCATCAACGTCCGGGCAGAGGACGGCTGTATCGTTGGGCAGAATATCGATGGCGTGATCCTTCTGCCCATCCGGTTCGTGGACGATGAACCAGCGTCTCCCATTGACGGCACGTTGTATTTGGTCAAAGAAGAAAATGCTCCTCCTCCTAACTCCTAACTTCTAACTTCTATCTCCTTTCCTCAATGCCATTATCACTTAACGACCATCCGAATCCGCAGGCAGTCATGCTTGGCAGGCAGCATTTACGCAAAGTAATGCTGGGCGGAGACGTTGTGTGGCAAAAGCATCGCCCCAAGCCGCCATCGGGGGGCGACGTGTCGCTAGAATCACTTGCGCATCGGGGAGTCAAACTGACGGCACGCAATCAGGACGGAAATCTGTTTTTCCCGATGCACTTCCCGCCTCTCAAAACGGATGACTGGAAATCGTATCTGGATCGACTGACGTTTGTGGGGGACACAGAATTGTCCTTACAGAGTATCGATGCAATGCTCGAAGCCGATGTTGTCGGATTGGACATGCATTTTCCGATGTTCTTCTTTGACGATAAGCCGCCGCAGGGATTCGATTTTCACGACAAATTGACATTCATTGCGAATATCCCGATGCAACTGGGGCTGGAGTCGATTGACGGCTTGCTCGTTGCCGAGGTACGAAATAACAAGGACATGTGCTTCCCGATGGTGTTTCGTGACCGGAAGCCGCAACACCGTTCGGACTTTTTGGACAGACTTACATTTATCGAAAAACTTCAATAACGATGTCAACAAACTTACAAGATATTACGTTACAATCGGCGGACGGGGTGCTCGTGGCGACGAATGACGCGGGGCATTTGATCTATCCGATGCTGCATCTCAACAGGCAACCTACGCCGGAAGATGCACGGGGTTGGGATCGTGTCCTCGTCTTCGTCGACGGCGATGGTTCACTCCGTGTGAGTCCCGCCGCGATTGAACTGAACGAAGAAAACAACTACTTCCAATCGCTGTACATCGAGGCAGAAGGCAAGTGGACGATTTCCGGTGTGGTCGCAGAGTTTATCCAACTGGAATCGTCAAGCGGTCAATTAGAAGGAGTCGGTAATGCTCGAATCGATATTACCAAAGCGGCATCGCTTACCTCACGGGGAGAATACTCATGCTTTTTCATGGTGTCGCTCGACAATGTCGACGGCACGGAAATTCGTGTACCCGTCTATATCACTCTCAACGTTTCTTTGCGAGTGAACAATCGGGGCAACGGCGAAACAATTACGATCAATCTCAATAATGCGAATGATTACACGCAGTTGCTCTCCATTATCCGAGACCGGGAATGGACGCTTGAAAACGTCAACACAAACATTATCAACGTTTCGCCAATGTCGGGCAATGGGGCTGACTTGCCCGATTTCACGAGTACGGCTGTTGTTACAAAATCGCCGAACCTGACCACCACGACGGCAACCACGACCTTTCAGATTGTATCGTTATTCCAACGAGTGAACGTCACGGTGAACATCACTGTTACCGTTACGCTTGGTTTCGTTGACCCGCGTCCCGGTGAAGCGGGCGTTCATGGAACAGAGAACCTTTACCTTTATTTTTGAGGAGAAAGAAGTAAGGAGAAAGAATAAAACTGCTTGCTTCTTACTCCTTACTCCTTACTCCTGACTCCTGACTATGGCTGATCAATTATTAGCAACCTTTTACGTGCAGTCGCCGGAAGTTCCGTACATCGACATGACGGTCATGGCACGGGTACAGTATTCGTCCGGGACATACTGGTATGAAAACACGGGATCGCTACGTTGTACTGTAACGAATGCCCATTACGCCGACGAAAACGGGCAGCGTCGTCGCTACAAGATTGACGTGTTCAGAGTGGAAACATCGGACTGGTACAATGACCGCACGGTCTATTACTATCCCCTTTCCAGAGCAGGAACGCACCGGTGGCGGTTGCAGGTGCTTGTGAGTAACAACGTCATGCTGGAGCGGATGCTGTACATTACGATTCAACCGAATCTGCACGTTTATATTGAGGATGGTAGCAATCGTATTGACCTCATTCACACCGAAGAGACGGTCGTTTCGCAAAACCCACTGGTAAAAACATTGACCGTTAAGAAAAACGAGTCCTCCGAATCAATAGCGGCTCGGACAATCGCTCTTGTCCAACCGAACGCTTACAAGGAAACAATTTTCGTTCAAACGAACGTGCCTATCGACCTCGTGAGCAATGACCTCACCGAAGAGAACACCAGCGACGATTATTACAATAACAAGTGGGTGCAGTTGAAAGACACCATCACCATAACAAGAAAAATCAAGAACACCGACTACAAATGGGGGGGGTATTATTAGACGGCAGACGGTAGCAGATTTTCCGCCTTCTAACTCCTATCTCCTGACTCCTAACTCCTTACAAAAATGCCTATCATTCAAACCGACATCAGAGGAAAATTCGTTCCGTTCATTTCGGACAATTCCGGCTACGATGACTATTCGAGTCCGCCGGTATTGGCATATCCGTATTACGATCCGGTCGAACTCGGACTCGAAAAGCCGCTACTCAAAAATCCGCTTAAAGTGGAATCAAGTCTGCAACTCTATGCCAAAGGAGTGGCACAATACACGGGAAGCGGTGAAACGACGGCGACCACTGACCCGGTTATTTTGGACTTGCTGGCAGTCTTGAAGACGATGCATGTCATAAACATTTCGCCGTCCGTCATGACGCTCGACGAAGATAACAGTTACACCACTTTTTGTGCTGTGGAAACCAATGAGGGTGCAGAATGGACGCTGACACCGGTCGATCCACGATTGACCGTAACGCCGACAAGCGGCGTGGGGCGCGGAGCGGTCGTTGTCAAAAAAGCGGCATCGTTCAATCCGACCGAACATTTCGTGAACGTTCCGATCACAGCAACCAGCACTGCCAATGCCGTAACCTATCCCGACATCGACGGCGACCGGACTGTTTCGGATACCGCCGAGATTCACGTCGAACGATATACTCCCCAGCACAATGCGCTGATTCCCAAAATGCTTTCTAACACGTCGGGGGAGCGAGACGGGAATCTCACGAGTAGCGTTTCCGTCACCCACCCGGCACAGGATACGGCGAACGAACTCAATGGGGCATACTCGTCGAACTCTTCGCATGCCGCTTTTGCGATTACTTCGGCGGACGATATTTTGCACATCGATATGGGCAAATCGTTGGTGCTGGACAAAATCGAACTCACCGGAACCAACATTCGGCGGACTCTTGCAACGGGCACTGCCAAAGGCGGAGCGGCTCTTTCCTTTTCGATACTGGGGGCAAATGATCCGAACGGGTCGTGGACAACCTTGCGTAACGGCAGTTCCGTCACCGATGTTTCTGCAATCACCGGCACCACCTCTGTCGGCTATTGGCAAACTGGTTATTCGAGCAACCTTTCCATCGCCTACACCGGGGCGACGGCATTTCGCTATTATCGACTGGTGCCGCACAACCGCAGCGCAGGGCAGGAACTTTCCTATACTCTCCACCGATTGCACTTGTACGAGAAGGTTACGGCAACGGCGGTCAGCATGGTCGGAGCAACTATCACCGACAGCCGAAACACGGCGGCAACCACGCTCACAAACATTGCGACCAACACCAATTCATCCCTTTCGATTAACAACGCACAATATCGCTTCACCGTCGATTTCGGGGCGGCAAATCCACGAAAGGTCAATCTGATGCAGATGACGACGAGCATCAGCAATTCGACTGACCGGCTTGTGCAAGCCCCCGATGGCATTGTGGTTTCGGCGAGCAACGATGGGACAACGTGGACTTCGTTACTGGTCTCTGACCGACCGGCGGCAATCGGCGGAACCTTTGCCCATTGGTTCGACCTGTCTGCAAACACCACCTATCGGTACTACCGAATCGACATCACCAATCCCCAAAGTATATCGTTCACTCTGTCGCAAGTTCGCTTTTTTGACAAGGGAACCGGACAAACGGTCAGTTGCCTTTTACCAAAGAGTCCTTACCTGACGTGTCCGCAAAAATGGGAGTCGCCAGTCAAAATCACGTCGCCACTGCAACCTTCGGCGGAGGCTTGGAAAACCTTCGACCATTCGCTGACGATTAACGGTTGTGCCGGTCGGTTCACTGTCGGGATGTACTCTTCGGCGACGAACCTTGCGTGGCACACCGGCAATCTCAATCCGTTTGCTCTCGACAATCTCGAAAAGTTCCCGTCGGTGGAGGTCTCGTTCGATGTTCCGCACCGGATTCGTTCTTGGTCGCTTCAATCAGTAGGAAACAAAAACTATGAAAACACCGGAGCAGTCTTTGAATCATTGGCGACGGTCTTGGTACTGTGGGGACGAACTCTTGATGGCAAGTGGAAAGTCCTTGATCTTGCCCGGTCTGCAACCGACTATGATAATGAAACAGGGGAAAGCTCATCCGAACTGTACACCGCCCGGAAATGCCGAATAGATCGCCCGGTGCAACATGTAGAATTGGTCGATAAAATCCGCATCGTAGCGATTGCCGGTCAAGATCAGGGTATTTCCTATCGCGGCTTCGTGTGGTTTCCGCAAATCCAAGTCTTTGCCGGTGTTCCCGTGTTGCCGAAAATGGGACAGTCTGGCAGCAACACCGGCTTTCAAGTGCGGTCAAACGGCGGTACGGAATATGACAATTACTACGGCACGGAAAGGGACATCGGCATTCGAGTCTTTGACCGTGAAGTCAGTGGCAACGGCATCGCCCGAATCGGTAGCCGGGCGTGGTACATCAATAACAACCATTTCTTGCTGGAAGATGTTGCCGAGAATGGGAATGTCAGTCAGTTCGGGTCATACCAATCGAAGGCGTGGCTTGCGCTCATTTTTCCACGCACCTGCATTTTCGGCTATCTGTACAGCATCGACAATCTACGCGGTGTTAATCAACAGGGGCGCACGGACAATCACGCCAACGTTTCTTACGCCGCGTCGCTCTACTTTGAAGGGCGAGCGACTGCGGACAATGATGCAACGCTCGCCCCGAGCGCACAGTGGGATTTCATTGACTTGGTTTCACTGGATCGTTGCATCGGACATAACCTTTTCGGCGTTTCGACTGCCTCGCTCATTGCAGAAAGCGGTCAAACGACGCTCAAAACATACACGGCGCAATTAGGACTGCCGGTGCTTGACCGGACGTTCATCATGAACCGGACAGATTTGCGAATTATCCGGTACGATGCGGGAACGCAAAAATGGTACGACGATGGCTTGCGTCTTGAACCCGGCACGACGGCGGCACTGTCGAATCATTTCAATAACATGACCACTGACGCGCTGCTGGCGGAGTCGGGGCAATCCCGCTTACGCACCGTCGCTCTTTCAAGAGGTCAAACGATGCAGCCCCCTTGGACAATCATTCCCGACAAAGCCAGCATTGTCAATCAACGGGACAATCGCCGGATGATGTATGATCTCACGACGCAAACGTGGTCGGAGGTGCCGAACAATGACGCAATCTATCAGGTTCATGACCGAACCCATTATGCCGACTTGAAAGATACCGGCGGCAATCCCTTGTTGCTTGCTCAACTCCGATGTACTGCCCAATCGATCATGAACACGGAAAAGCCCTCCGTCGGCGGCGAGCCGGTCGCAATGCCGGAAGTGCAATTCTTTGGCTTGCCGGAAAAAACCATCAACGGCACGGCGCAGATCGCAACGATTTCTTATCTGAAAGCCGAAGATTCAGCGGGCAACCTGCATGACATTCTCGGCAGGCATCAAAGGCTACGTCATTATAGTGGCTATGGAAGTTCGACCACGTTTCGCCTGTACTTGGGAACGTTTCAGAATATCAAGTCCACCGACAGGCGAGTTTATTTGTCCATTCATAACACAAGCGGAACGATTTCCACGAGCAGCGTTTGGATCGATGACAATTACTCCAACACTCCGCATCGGGATATTTCCGTGTCGGGCGACTATCGAACCTCACCGGCATACTTTGAACTGTACATCAATTCGACAAACGACGAGAAAATTATTTTGAGTAGTGGTTACACGGGAGGGCAGTCATGATTGTATCACCACGAGCGAAAGAAGTGATTGACATTTTGCGCAAAGAAGGCGGAGGCTTCATCAACATTGACGAAGTGTTTTTGTACCGCCGTGCCGGAACGGGGAGTCCGTATCGAAAGGTTCCCTATTGGAAACGTGGAGAAGATTCGACGGCACCGCCCAAGCCGAAATTCACGTCATTTGCAATCGTGCCGGAAATGACCGCCGCCGTTCACCGAGGTTTCGGAGTCTATGCCGGTGCGATCAATGCTTGGCGAGCGTTTGACCGTAATGTGCAAACGAGCGGAGCGTTCGGCACTGAAACAATCGTGTCCTTTCCCGAAGCCCAATGGGTCAGAGGGTTCGCCATCCGATTTGAGTATGAATGGAACAACGTCTGGTTGGCAATCGAAGGGAAATTTCAGACCGGTAATAACCAGACCGGCGGTTGGACGCGTCTCTTTGAATCGACAGGCGGCTTGGTCAATTACGGACGGTACGGCGCATTGACGACTCCGATGTTTTGTACCGCTGTGCGGGTGTTGACTGATTCTTCTAATCCAGTTCAATCGTGCCAATTCTTCGATGCAGTGCCGCTTGTGCCGATCACGATGACTTCTAACACGGCACCGACAGCCGCCGGAGTGAGACTCATTTCCGAGCCGAACAATTACAATCTGTTCCGATGTTTTACGGAACAAGTCAACGCTTACACTCATGGCACATTGTCGTGGTATCATAACAATGGGGACTGGCAATCGAACCGGGGGCAGGTCAGCACAAAAGACCAGAACCGTTTTATGATTCATTTCGATACGCCGAAAACGGTCTGCGGTTTTTCCGTTGGCGGGATTGCTGACTACTATGACTATTACGGATACTTCTACGCCAACTGCTTGCTTGTAGAAGGGCGGCAATCGGACGCAGATTTTTGGATGCCTCTGGGAGAAGTGGTTTTCAATCCTGCCGAGCGGCGGACTCGGTACTTTGATTTTTTGGTTAACCGCACAGTTACTCAAGTACGCATCACCGTGCAAGACGTAGCACGAGGGCAAAATCCGTCAAACAGCACGTCGGTCTATCTGCCGCCTTTGCAGATTTACGGGCTTGAGGCAGGGGCAATTTATCCACCATACGGTATCAATGTTGACGCACCGATTGTTCCATCAATGGGGCAACCGGCGGCTGGTAATGTAGTGATTATTGAACAAGATGGAAGGCTACTCGCCGTTCCCACTGCTTAACAATGAAAATGACAGACAGAATCATCGGCGGCGGGCGCATCATCGACTTTAACAAAGACGGCACATGCCGGGTACGATTGTGCAACGCTCATGGCTTGCCGACCGGTCAGGTACTCGCGGGGATAAAGTTTGTCTCCGACAATGCCGAACTGACCGCCTTCGCCCAACACCATCGACCGTTCTTTGCCGAGAGATCAGACGACGAATTGGACAAGATGGCAAAGCAAAACGTCTATTATAATTCTCATAACCCCGTTGAAATCGAATGAACTATTTAACCCTCGCCAGCATGGTACGGAACGAAGAGCATTACGTGCAGGAATGGCTCACGCTCCATTACGTTCAGGGCTTCGAGCAGTTCGTCATTGTCTTGCATAAATGCGATGACAAAACAGAGGAGCGAATCCGGGCGTTGCCTTTTGCCGATAAAATCCATATCCACAAAGTGGTCAGCGATACACAGCGGGCACAAATGAGCGCGTTCGTATGGATCGCGGAGCATTACGGTTACACGACGGAATGGCTGTTGTTCTGCGACAGCGATGAATATATTTGCGGCACGGAGTCGGACGATTTTCGAGAAGTGCTGGCAAACTACGAGGATTTCGGCGGGTTATTTTTGAACTGGTCGGAATATGGACATAATGGAGAGCGGGAGCGACCGCCGGGATTGTGTATTGAAAATTATGTACGGAGGCAGCCTCACGATTGGGCGTTTATGGGAAAATCGCTGGTGAAGCCGAGGGAATTGCTACGCCCTTACGCACCGGCTTCCTGCAATGACAAACTGGGCTACTCCTTTTTGAGTCCGCACATGTTCAAGACGGCGAAACCGACAGTGCATACCGATTATACGCCCATCAGTTATCGATATTTTTGGCATGTGGAGCATAAGTGCCACGAGATTGCCCGGTGCAATCATTACTTGTTCCGCAGTTGGGAAGATTGGCAGATCAAACACCATCGCGGCAACTGCAATGACGATGCCAGCCTCGATAAGGGACTTCAAGACTGTTATGCTCTCGCCAAGTGGGAACACGGAGGAAATCACAGCGTTCTGGATACATCGGTGGTGCGCTTTGCCGGGAAAGTAAGGGAGGTGTTGGGGAGGTAAGGAGTTAGACGAAAGAAGTCTGGCTACGACTATACACGGAATGTGACGGAGATTCTGACAAATGTAACGTTTATGCTGTTTGCTTTTGTTATGGGGGTTGTTAGTGGACAGAGTTTTTGTGAGAAACCTTTCCCGGTATTGTGCCGATACCGCAAGCAAGTTACAGTTTAGACGGTGGCGATACAACTATGCGTATCGTCCGGTAGGAGATTCAAGTATGTTGCGACAATCCAATCAAATCCTCGTTGCTGCGCTGGCAGTTCTTTTTATCCTATTTATGAATGTGCCGGGCGTGCAGTCTCTCGCACAATTACCACCACCACCAACACCTCCGACACCACCTGTAAAGGCGGATGACGGTGATGATGGTGTTGCTGTAACCGTGAATAATGTTGGCAATGGGACTCCCGTTGCTCCCGGCTGGGGGAATGATGGAGATGATGGAGACAACGGAGGCACTACAGGTATCTGGACTCCGGCATTTGGAGAAATGGCAGACGACAGTAACAATGCTACACCCGGTGAAGCCGGTTATATCGGCGGTGAAGCCGGAAAAGGTGGAAGCGGTGGGATGCTGACGATCAACGTTGGAGGTGATGCCGATTTTGTGTCTGCTTATTCCAGTGTTCTCGGAACATTCGGTGGCAGTGGCGGGCAAGGCGGAACGGGTGGCGAGGGGCAAATTGGCGGCAGAGGGCGATTGGGTATCCCAGGTTCTCCATCAGGACAAAGTGTCTTCGATGGTGCTATAGGGGGACTCGGCGGAACTGGGGCGGCAGGCAAAGACGGCGGAAGCGGCGGTGCCCTTATTTTCAACCAGATTGCCGGTGAAGTCAGTTTCGCCAACAATATCGTTTTTGGTGGCACTGGCGGTGTCGGTGGAATCGGCGGTACAGGTGGCAAGGGCGGCGACGGAGGACGAGGCGGATCAGCCTTCGGCAGTTTCACAGATGGCAATGGTGCCAATGGTGCCGATGGTGGTGATGGTGGGATCGGCGGAAACGGAGGCAATGGCGGAAATGCCATGTTTACGCTTTCCGGCGGAACCATCACGTTTAGCAACGCAACTTTCGGCGGTTCTGGAGGTAAGGGCGGAGACGGCGGCATTGGTGGTGCAGGTGGAGCGGTAGGTATTGCCGGTGGTCCGGGAGGCTCTGCTGGTCTTATCGCTGGTGCTGATGGTGGTCAAGGTAACGGCGGTAATGGTGGAAACGGTGGAATCGGATCAGTTACCATTAGCGGCGGAAATGCCACTTTTAGCGGGACAACCTATCTCGGTGGACTCGGCGGAGCGGCAGGAACGGGAACGGTTAACGGCACGGCAGGTGCCAGTGGCAATGGAACCCTAACGATGACCGGTGGGACCCTTGAACTTGATGGTAGCATCACGTTCCGCGGGACAGGCAGCCAATTCAATTTCAACGGTGGTGATCTGGTATTTGCAAACAATAGCACCATCAATCTTGGAACAGGAACGATGAACATTGCTGACGGCGCGGTTCTTGGTCGGTCAACTATCACTGGGGTTCTCGCTATCTCCAACGGAACAGTCAATGGTCCAGCGGGAGACGGTAAGATTGTCCTCGACATCTGGGAAAGCGGTAATTTCCTGAACACGGGCAGTGCAACTGTTAATAACCTGACAGCCAACTCGTTTGACCTTTCTCGTTTCCATGAGGACTCTGTGATAACATTTGCTAGTGGCGTTTTCCACGCCGAAATAGTAATTAATCCCAATCCGCTCACATGGCAGGCAGGTGGAGATGGCTTCTGGGAAATAGGAGCCGGCAATGGCGGTAACAACTGGCACGATGGCACAGCACTGGTCGATTTTGTGACTGGCGACACCGCGATTTTCACAACATTGGGAGCCGGTGACGTTACTCTGGTCGGTCTCGTCAATCCCGGTGCTATCGAAGTCCAGAGTGGCACTTACACGTTCATAGGAACTGGTAATCTGTCCGGGGGCGGCATTATCGTCGAGAACGGGGCAAGTCTTACCCTGTCGAACTCCACGGCAAACACGCACACAAGTACCACTGTTAGGAGCGGCGGAACTGTAACGGCAACGCAGGCGGGTTCGCTTGGCACCGGAAACGTGAGCAATGCAGGCACAATGAACATCAATATTGCTGCCGGAGCAACACTAAGCAACGTTTTCTCTGGAGCCGGAGCTATCGGACTAGATGGTGGGGCGATCATTCTCACTGGTAACAATACGGCAACGGGAACCCTGACCATTACAAGTGGTTCGCTTCAAATCGGCAACGGCGGAGCGACGGGTAGTTATGCCGGACGTATCGAAGCAGGTGCCAACACAGTAACGTTCGACCGGAGTGACGCTCTCACTCATAGCGGAGTCATCGCCGGAATCGGTGCGCAGGTCGTTCAAAATGGCAGTGGTGCATTGTCCCTGTCTGGTAACAACACGTATACTGGCGGTACTCAAATCAATGCGGGTTCTGTAGTCGTCGGACATAATAACGCACTGGGAACGGGCACTGCTACTGTCAATACGAGTGGAACACTGGATGTTAATGGACGTTCAGTCGCCAACGCAATCTCGTTGAACGGAGGTTCACTCGTCAACAATAGTGCAACTGCGGCAACGGCGAGCAATGTTGCGCTGGGTGGCAATTCAACGGTTGGCGGTTCTGGGCAACTGACGATCAGCAATAATATGGGGGCTGGTGCTCACACTCTCACGAAGATTGGCACCGGTACAACGATTTTCACGGCAAACAACTCCTCTACCGGTACGACGAATGTCAATGCCGGAACGCTCCAACTCGGGAACAACACTGCGGCAGGTAGCGTTGGCGGTGCTATTGCAGTTGCGTCGGGTGCCACACTTGCTGTTGATCGTACCGGCAATCCGACCATGAGCAACAACATCAGCGGGGCAGGGACAGTCGATGTTCGCAGAAGTATGACCTACACTGGCAACAATACTGCCGCAAACACGAACGTGGCGACTGGTGCGACATTCACAGTCGGCGATGGCGGCACAACCGGCTCTGTTACCGGCAATATCGCCAACAGCGGCAATGTTACCTTCAATCGTTCTGATACTGCTTCCTATGGCGGTGTTATTTCCGGTACGGGAAGTGTAACGAAACTTGGAGGAAATACACTGACTTTGACTGGCAACAACACCTACGGCGGTACTACGAATGTAAACGCGGGAACACTCCAACTCGGCAATGGCGGCGCCGCAGGTAGCGTCGGCGGTGCTATTGCAGTTGCGTCGGGTGCCACCCTTGCTGTTGATCGTACCGGTAATCCGGCTATAAGCAACAACATCAGCGGTGCTGGAACGGTCGATGTTCGCAGAAGTATGACCTACACTGGAAACAATACTGCCGCAAACACAAACGTGGCGACAGGTGCGACCTTCACTGTCGGCGATGGCGGCGCAAATGGTTCCGTTACCGGCAATATCGCCAACAGCGGCAGCGTTACCTTTAATCGTTCCGGTACGGTTACTTACGATGGCGTGATCTCCGGTGCGAGTGGAAGCATGACACAAGCCGGACCCGGTACGCTCATTTTGACTGCCAATCAGACCTATGGGGGTGCTACGAATGTCAATGCTGGAACACTCCAACTCGGAAACGGAACTGGTGCGACAGGTAACGTCGGCGGTGCCATTGCAGTCGGAACCGGTGCGACGCTCGCCGTTAATCGAACTGGCAATTTGACTAATAATGTGAGCGGTGCCGGTGCGGTCGATGTTCTCCAAGACATAACCTTCACCGGAAGCCACACTCATACTGGTGGTACGAGCGTAGCGGCTAACAGAACGTTGACCGGTGCATTGCCCACCAATGGCAACTTGACACTGGCAGACAATGCGAAGTATAACCTCGGTGGTGCGGATCGAGCAATCGGCGTGTTAATCAACACCGCAACTTCGGAGGTTGTTCTTAACAATGGACATGCGCTGACAATCGGAGGAAGCAGCGAATTGCTTGGAGACATTACCGGAACCGGTAATCTCAACCTGAAAGCAGACATGGTAGTTGAGCAGGGCGCAAGAATCGCAACATCAGGCACGACGACCGTCGGCAATGGTGCGACACTTGATGTTACCGCAGCACAGGATGCTACCGAAGCAGCATTTCAAGGCGGTAGCCTCAACATTGCGTCGGACGGAACGCTCCGAACGACCTTCGCCGATGATTACACGTTAGCAGCCGGTGAGCAAATCCAAGTCTTCATCGGCAACGATATGGCAGACTTCACGGCGGACAGCGGTAGTGTAGTAATATATGTCCCCAACATTTTGTACAACGTCGTCGATGACTGGGCGTTTGATGGTGGCAGGCTGTATTACACGTTGAAACGCGATGCTGGCGGAGAGTTGTTCCAGAACATTTCGCCGCAAATCGGACCAGTGATCGATGCTTACACAGGAGGCAATGCCTTCTTTGACAATTTGATGACCAGCGGAGACACCAATGCGGTGGAAAAAGCCATCCAAAGTGGCTTCGACATGACAAACCTCGCTGCTCCAATGAGTGCGCTCTACGGAACGTGGGGTGGTGTCAATAACGCCATTAGCAATCGGCTTCAAAGTGTTCAGCCGCAAACTAATCTCATGGTACGAGGTCAGAGTTGCAGTCCCTGTGGTTCGACTTGTGGTACTCGCCCAGGTAGTAGAGAGGCGTGGATTGCACCAATTTACGGCAACGCTCGTGGGTTCGGTTTGATGAGCGGCAACTTCCGGCACGGATTCGTGAATGACCAGTATGCCATCGGCTTCGGTATCGATCAGGGGCAAGGCGGAACGCGATTTGGCATCATGGGACTCGGTGGATGGGGCAAAACCCATTCGACTGGCGTACTTGCCAAAACACGGAACGAGACGAGTTTCGGCGGGGCGTATGCTTACTCAAATACGCATCTTGGCAACATGGATATCCAACTTACGGCAGGTTGGGTCGGCATGAATAATGATGTCCGACAAGCAACTATCGGCGGCGACCTGACGGGAAAAATGAATTCCGGCTTGGCATCGGCTTCGGCAACCTTAACGCAAACATACCGTTTCGGTGGTCTGAACGTGTTACCGTCGTTCGGTGTGGAATATGGTTACTACTACCAAGGCGGAATGGATCTCAAGTGGAACGGAGCAACGGCGTTCAATGTTGAGAAAGCCCGTGCGAACTTGGTAGCCTTGCCGATTGGTGCCAAGTTTACACACAATCTGCAAACCGCAAATGGCGGCTGGTTGACACCGGAATTCCGTGCAAGGTACATTGCAAACGTGGGCGATGTGAGTTCGAGTTACAACGTGTGGTTGCCGGGCTCACCGACTTCGGCACTGATGGCGACGCGGGCAGCAGATCGTCATGCGGGCGACATCGGACTTGGCGTAGGCTTCACACGTGGTTGGAGAACGATTCGCGGTGATTACGGCTATATGTTCTCGCAACATCATCAAAACCAATACGCCTCGCTCTCCGCAAGTTGGAAATTTTAAGATGGTCGGAATCGGCACAATGCCGGTTCAAGTAAGCAGTACAAGGTGTTTGTTGTCTTTTCATTGGGGGTTCTGTCGTTCCCTCTCCTGTTACAGGAGAGGGACGGCAAAACCAATGAGCCACTGCACTCAAAAACGACAGGCAGAAATCTACCGTTTCTCGGTTTACCGTTAATATGAATCCTCATATCCATAGAATTCTTGTCCGGCTTGAAACTATTGCTTTGGAGGCGACGGTACTGCACAAGGATTTACGGACAGCACTGAAAGCAGAGGGTGCCGTAATGATGCGACAAGTCGATTTATCGATGTTCAAAGACACAACGCGCCGGCTACTGAAAGAATTACTGAACGCCCCCGGCAACATGCTCTCGCACAGTGAAATTCGACAAGGCGTGATGATTGATGTGATGGCAAGCGATTCAGCAGTACGAAATGTCGTAAAAAGAGCCCGAAAAGAAATGCGAGCCTGCCGTGATTGCCCCTATGAAATCAAAACCATTATCAGGAAGGGCTACAGGCTGGAAAAGACCGAAATGTATCAGGACGTGTCAAAAAAACCAAAAATTTCCCCAAAAAGCAGAAGAACATGATACGGTTTGATACATCTTTCATGGTACAATACACCAATGTGTGCGTCCGTCTTGGACAATCAGAGGCATTCTCTCCCAATAGGGGACATCATCATGAACGTTAATTTTCTCAATGCCGGACATCGGTTGGTAATACAGTTTTTGCTCGTTCTTCTCTTTTTGGTTTCGTCCGAGGCAGTCTCCATTGGACAGCAGGTAACGACGCTTGCAGACAACGTGGCGGGTTCATTGCGATTTGCGATTAGGGATGCCCAACCTGGTGCCACCATCACGTTTGCCCCCTCGCTGCAAAATGGAACAATAAGACTCAATGGTACTGATCTGCTCATCAACAAAAACATCACTATCGACGGCACCGGCAGGAACATTACCATTGATGCCGACGAAAAATCGCGGGTATTTCAAATTAATGCCGGCACGACTACTTTAGTGGGATTGACAATCACAGGTGGCAATACTGACAATGGCGGTGGGATTCGCATCAATAACACCAGCGGTATATTAGAGGTATGGAACTGCGTCATCGCGGGAAATACGGCAACCGGCAGTGGCGGCGGAATTTTCAACTGGGGAGGCACACTAACGGTTATAAACAGCACCATCACTGGAAACTCGGCTAACACCGGTGGCGGAATACGGAACAATGGCACAGCAATCCTCTATAACACGATTGTTGCAGGAAACTCTTCGGACATCAGTGTTCTTAATACCGCAACCTTGTCGGGCAGTAATAACCTCATTGGCAACGGAGCCGGACAGACTACTCTGGTCAGCCGCGAAAATGGTAACATTGTCGGCACGACATTTCGTCCGGTTGATCCGATGTTCGT
>Ga0123353_10005703_pt1 | contig 16417 bp, 7 predicted proteins | sample TergutLab28metaG_3_FD_92763 | JGI IMG/M metagenome (GOLD analysis project Ga0123353, IMG submission 92763) | Labiotermes labralis P3 segment gut microbial communities from Petit-Saut dam, French Guiana - Lab288 P3 | ecosystem: Host-associated > Arthropoda: Insects > Digestive system > Gut ... | reverse complement strand
GGTGTTGTATGGGGCTGTATGTGGAATATAAAAAAAAATATAAAATGAATGATATAACCAATACATTAGATGGTGGCAGGGGGGGGGGAATAACTGGATTTTCGACAAATTTCCAGTTGCATTTTTACCGAAGGAAGTCACGTGACCGTTTTGTGGCCGAGTTCTTGTACAGAGCGACTGGCGTCTAATGTGAAGTGTTTTGATGTACTGCAATCAAAGGTGTAAAGACGGACGGAACGTACATTGTCGATCGAGTAGGTGGGAGAAAACAGACAGTCGTGCTGATCGAAGTGTGCCTGTCTGTGTCACGCACACAAACACACGCACACGCGCGCACACACACACACACACACACACACGCACACACACTTTTCCTGTGCACTGTGGCTAGACATCCTAATGTCAACAATAAATTCTAGGCCAGACTTCACGACGTCTGCTGAACATTATCTGCCCATTAAAAATACAATAAAGATTTTGCCTCTGAAATACAGGAACAGCCGACCTTCATGACGTAACCCAAAAGGGCTGAAAATGAATGACATATAACACCGTACAATTAATGTCTGCTGTATATTGGTCTAGCAGAGCCGTACTGGCGTTTATAGTACATTCACTGTTAATGATCCGTGTAATTGCGCGCTTTGAGTCCGGGTCTGACCAAGCTTCTGCATCAAACGGAACGACATAACTGAAAGTACAGAAACACAAAACAAGGATAAAACGTCACATTTCAAACCAAGTTCCCATTATCCTTTAAGAAGCTTCAAATGTGCAAAAATACCAACACGTTTACTAAGGGTTTAGGTCTTCTCGAATGTGACGCCGTGTCAGTAAGCGTTTCCCGGCTTTTCGAAGAAACGTTGTGCCCTCATATTCAGGGTCAAGCAGGCTGTTTCTCGAACTACTTGACCCGTCAGCTGAAGGAACCACGACCCTTCGAGGCCCCGGGAACCGCTTACAGACACGGCGTCACACCCCAGAAGGTAGGCATCTTCAACAGCAGCGCTGTGACTAGTGTCCAAGTGTCATTTCATACGGCCCTACAGTCTGTGCGGCACTGCGCGTTCTGATGTTGTATCGTTAGAGTTAGTGTATTAGCAATGATTTGCTGTTTTGCAGCAGCGGATGTCTCTGATCTTTCGATATGGTATTTGCTGCTATTCGCTACACGACATCGCAAATGAAACTGGATCAGAAAAATGCGTTTTGGGCACGAACGCTTCGACACTTCTTGTGTGCATGACCTGCAGCGTCGTAACGGCTTTACGATTAGGAGCGGAGGATGGCAGTGTGCCTGGCCTTGATCAATTCATCCATAAATTCATTTGATCCGCATTTAATATTTAAGAACACTGCCGACTACACAGTGTTAAATCTGTAATTGTGACTTCCTGTATTTAAGTTGTGGGGTGTTCCCTTGTACGCTCCATAAGACATGCCAAATATTTTTTTGGCCAAAATTGTGGCCAATCTGAGAATCGAGTATGTGCGTTTGAAAGACTTGCCGTGTATTTGTAAAAATTACACTGATATGACGGTACATGCTGAGAAGTGGCTGGTAGTGGCAAGCACAGCACACGAGTAGGTGATCGTAATCACAGTGCATACTGCTGTGAGAACTAGTGTCGTCCTTGAGAAGAGTGCCGCTTGTTACTGGCGATGGGGAATTTAAAAGTGGCGGCGAGATTTAGTGCTTAGTTTAGTGTGTAGAAAACAAAGAAGTAATGAAGAGGAAGTTTCGAGGAAACACCAAAGTTCGAGAATCAAATGACGGCACTTGCCGGACGACAGTGGCTCAGTCGCGTCTGTTTTGAGGAAACTGAATTATTGGAAAAGTTGATGAAGGTGCTGGTGTGTGTGTCCTGGCGCAGCCGTTCGGTCGGTCGATCGCAACATCTGGTTCACGCTGCAATATTGGAATGCTCTGTCAATCAGAACCACAACGTAATCACTCCAGTTTACCGACGCAACACTCAGTCAGTGTTCTGGTGCACAGTGAACAGTTGAGGTTCAGGAAGAGTTTTGATAACTTTTAACCCACAGGAATTCTTGGGGGAGATGCTAACATCGGATGTGCAGATTATCATCATGGCTGACTGAATGCAACGTATCAACTGACGGAGTTCTGATTGTGTCTAAGGAGAGACTCTGAAGGAAGCCAGGCTTTAAACAATTCAAAATTAATAATAATAATAATAATATGAACTTCATGTTCCGTTTCAACGCAAAATTTTATGTAATACGCGACTGTGTGTATTTATGTATTATGTACATATGTGTATATATATATATGTATGTATGTTTGTATGTATGTATGTACAATATGTGTGTTTGTATGTGTCCGTCAGATTATTCACCTTTTAATCATTTGGCAGTTTTTCGTAAACTTCAGTATTAACTCGTAAATTCAACGGTAAATGTGGGCTCCACCCTATAGAACTCTTTACTCAGCCCACACAGCTGTATTTACGTGTTTTGTGTGGATCTCAGAACAAACAGCGATTATTACCCTATACAACATTAACTGACTGGTTTGTATAACAGAGACGGAGAGTGTTTACTGCGCGGTACGGACTGGATATCTATAGTTGTAATGCAAGTTATTCGTAGCCCTCGAAGGGCCGAGTGCAGTGCAATGCAATGCAATGCAATGCAATGCAGTGCAGTGCAATGCAGTGCACTTCACTTTGTTTGTTGCTCCAGTTGCAACAAGAGCTTCTCTGTTTGCAAATAGTCACTGTGTGGTAACTCATCTGAATAATAAACAAATTGAATGTCTCCACATTATATTGCCTGTCGGCAGCCTATGTCCTTCCTAACGTTATAAAAAGTCTTAGTGGTGAGGAAGGAACAAAAGAACGATAAGAGTCAGCTGCAGGCATTATCCTGCGGAATGAAATGTTATTGTCACTGTTTGGCTTACAACCACAATCGAACACCTCTCAAACAACATTTAGTGACCTACAGAACTACAACCGCCAATCCTCACTTGCTTCATTTAGAAACCAATACAAGCGCCGTGAGCAACACAGCCCAGAATGCCGCTCTTTTTTCTAGGAATTCGTCTGAAATTCAAAATAACCGCGACGGTATCTGCATGAATACCAAACAGACAGACAGACATACAGACAGGCCACCACAACTGAACATTTACTTGAAGTCAGTAGAGGGTAGCGTAGTTGGAACTTTTGAATTATGCTACTGGAGAAATGGTCTGCCTACAGTCTGTGTTCACATACACAGTAACATGACCACATTTGTCTTTTAAAGGCGTTGCTTAAAGCCGCCGTCAATTTCCTAGTTTTTGTACCGTCGGTGCTGCGTAAATCAGTGATGTACAGCTTTGGGGTAATGAGGTAATGATACTCACAATGAAGAAACGGCGTACTCGGACAGAATCTTGTCCCAGTGCCATTTTTCCAGCACAAATTTCACATGGACTGGCCTGGGATTGAACTAGAGATATTAAAGGGAATAATAATAATAATAATAATAATAGATTAAGTATATTCAACACTGAAACAAACGATATAAGCACCATGAATAGTAACAACAGAATAGCTGCAATACTCTATTCCCTAGGGACATAGTTTGTCTCAGGAATATAAGTATAAATACACTGCATAAATGAGATGATGATGATGATGATAATAATAATAGTAGTAATAATAATAATAATAAGGGAGATGAAGTGAGGGGCGCTACATTTATTGTTAGGAGGAGTGATCAGAAACGTTGACTGTTGTGAAGGTTCGTGTCAGTGCCCGCTTGTCCTTCTGATAAATGTAAGTTGGAAACGAGGTAAATGTTTGGGATGTGTAGAAGTTTGCCTGTTGGGAAGTGGACTGTCAGAAGCAAGCAGCAGAGGAAAGAAGATGAGAATTTGGGCTGAATTTTGTGTTTGAAGGGCAACGTTGTGATGCAATTGTTATCACTTTGAAGGGCTGCGTTTTGGCGAAACCTGCTACATGAAAAATCTCGGACGAAAACTCAGAAAGTCCATTACTCATTGTGAGGTATGTTAGAGAATTAAATGTACGAATACATCCTGTATAGTCGAGGAAAAATATCATTTTTCCTTACGTGCTGGAGACTGTGTACAAAAATTTATTTCATGCCGCGCAGTAAACACACACCGTCTCGGTTATACAAACCAGTCAGTTAATGCTGTATACGGAAATAATCGCTGTTTGTTCTCAGATCCACACAGAACACATAAATACACTGTGTGGGCTGAACGTAGGATTGCTGAATGTTAAACTTTGTGGAATATACAGTAAGCACTCGACTCTAAAGGCTCAATTAACAGCAGATGTATACACGGATTTACTGTAAAGAGTCTGGTTGTTCAGACCCGTGACCTTAACACAAGAGACTCATCAAAAGGCTATCTGAACGTGGCTGGGAACCACACCTTGGGTGGGTGCTCTACCCTAATTCGTATAAATCCCATCATGGCGGTGCGTTTCCCTATAAACTGATTTTCACTAGACGTTAATGAAATGAATTAGCCAGTTATACAAAACAGCGTAATTCCATTACTGTCAGCTTATCACAGCTCTTGCCACTCCACATGCAGTCCTTGTAAAGTTCAGCCAGCATCCGTTTTCACATTTAATGCACGACTGTAGGATATTGTCGCTGTTTGACAATGCTCTCACCTTTTTCCTTGCACTGATATCAGCATGCTGATAAAATTATCAACATGCTGATAAATTTCACTCTGTCAATATTTGAAAAAATTGTGCTGCTAACCTCCTTCTTAAAAGGGCCCTTAGTTTCCAGTTTTGCTAAAACGATTTATTTCCATTCTTGGAGATATCTGAGGTTCTCACAGCGGTATTGCCAAAACTTCAGGCTGTGTTGGATATGTCGTCGTGCTCATGGGCGACAATTCCGACGTTTCGAAAATTCTCAGTATCTTCAACTTGAACCGACACGGCGTCATATTCCAGAAGACCTGAATACTCAGCAAACTCTTGTGAGCAGCTCAGCTTGACCTCAGTAACTACTCATCCTCCATTTGACCATTAGTTTCACTTGGCGGTCGTAGTAATTCATCAAAAGGCTGTCGCGATCCAAGTTTGGGTCGCGACCCTACACTTGTGTATCGCCATTGTAAAGGACCTACAGATTAAAATCGTCGTGAAAAACGAGACTAAGGCACTACACATTTTCCTTTCAGATTTTAACAAACTGCGTTCATTGATTCGGGTCCTTTCTAAAGTGACTGATTCAGAGAACCTGCTGTGTGTTGCGACTGGTGAAATACCCTTTGAAATACCAGTAGAAACACGTGACATCGCACCATACGTAGCTGAGATTTTCACAGATAACCGTTCGATTGATTCACTATTGTAAATTGTAGCCCTTGAGTGGTACCGTTGTATCGCCGTGCTCTGAACTGGAGACTGTCTGATATGAGGGCTTGATGAACCGAGCTTAGCGAGAACCGTAGGCGGGTGCCCATCTGCCGACTGCACTCGACAGCGGCCAACGTATCGCAGAACTGGCAACTGTCACCAGTAATCATATGTTGTTAGGCTGGTTGTGCCTGGTGTCTGTGTCTCCTGAAACAACGCAGGGAACTTCGTATATTCTGGCTCGACCGACGCGTATTTGACGACAGGACACTAATATATGTTTAATTGCCTGTTGACAGTAACACCGGAACTGACTGGACTAGTAACTAACGTTACTTGTTAAGTAACAGTAGGTACTGGAGATTCAGACTGTGTCGTGTGCAGGCCAGTAGCCAGGCCATGAACACAGTGTTTGCAGTGGCTGCATGTATGTGCACACGTTTGTATGCTCTATTATATATGTAGAGTATATATATAATGTATGCATAAGCGTAAGAAGGGCCTACCTCAAGGCCACATAAACAACACTTTAACCGTGTAATGCGTTCTGTAACAATCATCAAAAGTCCAATACACACACAACATTTTGACAATGATTGTACTTACGTATCAGAGTGGTGTGCTTTGTGTGTGTGTGGTATCATGCAGCGCCACATTATGCAGAAGGCCCACGATGCACTGTAAGCTTCTGGTCCACTGCAGACCGAAGGGTTCCCAGAAGTGTAATGGCCTGTAGCACTCCAGCCAGCACATCAACTTTACAGTCATACCGCATTCTCTACGTGTGAACCTATTACATGTCTATAGTTCGCTGCTGGCGCTGTATGTCAGTCTTAACAGTGTCTCCCTTTTATGGATCGGCTTCTTGGAGCCGACTTCTAATCAGCATATTTGGTGTTGATATTTTGCAAATTCCCAGTGGATGCACCCCTGGTTGCAGGCTTCGTTTTTTGACCGGACTGAATTATCACGTGCCCTCCGTGACGTACGTTTGACAATAACGCTAATATACATCATAATCGGCATCATTATCATCAAACTCTGGCCTGATGGGCCGTTCCGCCCTCAATACAGCAATCCAAAGTCCCACTAATGCACATCCTGTGTTCCTTCTTCTTGCTGCTTGAGCCCTGATAGGTCGTTTGACCAAAATGTCTGATTTATGTTCTACAGATAATGCTGCTGATAATTGATACTGTTCTGTCATTGTTGCCGAATGTACTGACAGCCGAGCTTTATGCATTGACAATAGTCATATAGGCTGCTGTGTGTGTGTTCAGGTACAAGGAAACCAGATAAGACAGTAGCTATGTGCAGATCAGCTGATAGTGCGAATGCAGTTGAGGTGATGATGCAATAAATACGGACTACATTGCGTCCGATGAGACATGATGTTCCGGAAAAGCAGGCAGGGGGAGGGGGGGGTGCGAACTGAACTGTCTTGTTTGGGGGAAGGACAGATGTGGGCTGTTAGGAACACGGAAAATTTCTTGGTTAGCTTCTCGAAAGGGTTGCTGGATGGCAACAGAGAGACAGTCAGGTAGGTGTCTTGTTACTTTGAGAGTGAGTAGATATTGTAACGTGAGCAATTATTTGCGTGAGATAAATATTTGCTATAACACTGGCTGTGCCTCCTTTGTCGGCTCTTATCACTGTGGATATTGCAGCCGAGTGGTGTTGTGTGCTTCTTACATTGACTATGAACCGCTGTTGTCATGCGGTTCCTTCCGCATGTTATCAATTGTATTTGCAACGAAATGTCGGGTGAATCTTGTAGTTGCTTGTCCACATGTCTAATGGCATTTCCTGCATCTCTAATGAGGGTTTTGAGGTTCTGTTTGGATTACTTGAACGTCCTATTGCGTCGCGTCTAATTGCAGCACTGCAGTTGCCACCTGTGATAGACGTCTTTGTTATATCTTCGTCTGATACGTCAGTTGCAATCCTGCTATCAGCAGCCAGCACTTCTCTGCCACTTCTAACTTTATATCTGTTGCAAACTTGTTCATGTAGATAATTTGCAGTGTCTGTATTACATTTTTCTGTCAGGTGTTTTTTCTGTGTAGAGTTATTCTGCCATTATTAATTTTCATAACACGATGGTGAATATTGTGCCTGGCGTCAGAATTAAGCGCTTCGTTTGTTCAGTTGTTGTGCGTCTCCTCAAAATAACTTCAGTCGCAATGCCATACTAATTCTCCAGCTCGACATTGCAGCGATTTTTCTAGAAATCGTTCCGTGTTTTTATGGAACCCAGGCACTGAAAACGCACGTCACTGGAACTATTCTAAACTGTCTGAATCCAGACTATACCTTACCACCATATTTCCGTAGAATTAGTTCAACATTATCCTCCAATTTGTAGTTTGGAATGGCAAGTTACATGACCCCCTTAGGATTTCTGAACAAATTTCTTCTAGTATTTCTTACTTACCACTACAGCGCATGTCCAACACGCCAACCCGCAATCAATCTTTGTCAAAGTTTAGGGGAGGAGGCAAAATAATTAATTTTCCTTTTCCGTAATTTTCTCGGTTCCCGTGCAACTGCTGTGTTCCGTTGCTTAAGTGTGCCTAAAGGTTGTGGTCCTTTCCGAGGCCATGTGCACCATTTGGTAGCTTGTTAAAACGGCTCCTTAAGAATTATTATATGGGAATATGTAGATGATTTAACTGGCTCAAGACAGGGACAAGTGGCACGCTCCTGTGAACAAGGTAATGCAGCTTCAGATAGCATGCAATGTGGGGAACGTTTTGAACAGCAGAGGAACTTCTCAATTAGAGAGACTTAGCGATCCTTGTATTGCTGTTGTCTGAGTTCCAAATATCCTTGCCAGCAGTTTATTCTCGCAGGCACCCCTTCTGGTGCAGAAACACACAACAGCTTACAGCCACATTAAATTGCAAAAAAAAAAATCTGTTTGGTATGTTTTAGTGCTTATGTTCTTTGCTGAGACTCAATTACGGTTGAATCGTTTAGCTCTTTTAGGATTTGTTTTGTTTGCTCCTTCCTGCTCGAATGCTCTTGTTGTGTTGTGCCTGTAAAGCAGAGGTACTTAATCTCTCCGGTAGCACGTTCTCTTTGCAAACCGTCACTAATTCCGCAGACACCCTCCTCAGAATAACGTCAACTCGCTGAACCACTAGTTAAAACTAGCGATACTCTTTGTATTTGCGTTTGTACAAGTAAGATTGGCTCTTGTAACAACTTCGTTAAGTCGATGTATAAGTTTCCTAAAAAAAGCTATTATTTTCGGAGCAAAATTAGAAATAAAACTGAGAAAAAAAACTATAGGCAATATTATGCTACAGTGCTGAATATACATTGTGTTGCTGCATCATTCTAGATAAACAAATTCTGTGCTATATTAGGCTACAAATGTACAGTATAAAATATTTTCCTTCTGACTGTAAGACAACTAAATAATCACTTGGACCTCATGGCGAGTCCTCACGGAGTCCTATGGGTCTGAAGACCACAATTTGGAGACCTTTGGTCTAGAGCAATGTGTCTGGCGTAATTGGCGTGTAAGGATGCAAGGAGCAAGTCAGAATGTCAGGTCCATAAATTGAGTAGGAGCTGAAGGATTGCCGATGTCCTGTCTGCAACACGTCGAGACAGATGAGACAAACAAAGGAGACACTGGAGACACAAACATCGCCTAGATGGGCCCACCTCACACAGGCGGTCGAACAAATGCAACCGCGTAACTTTGCTGTGTCTTGTCGCCCGTCAGAAAGTTGCAGTCTGCGACAGAGAGATCGTGTTGCAGCTAATTGTTATTATTCTGAGGCCATGTTCAGATGTGAAGATATAGCTGAATGCTAGCTTAGGACAATGGCAGTGTTTGTGCGTGTGTCACACGAGTGAGTGCTCGCAGCTCGGTCTGTTTTGTTTTCTTGACAGTTCGCATTAAGTGAATTGTGACAGAATTTGTTCACAATAAAAAGGGTACGAATTTTTAGGAAGTTCCACAATTTGTGCTAAAGGGATTTTCCCGACGTTTCGAAGAGACATGGTGCCTCCATCTTCAGGTTTACAGAACCTGATTCAAGTGTACAGTAAAGTTCACCCCAGAACAGGCCACGGAGGCTCACAGGTGCAATACAGGTGTAGCTGTACTCTTCCTTGAAACTTGGCGCTGGATGCGGTTGGGTGGTCATCGCCATGCCCCGGCCGCTTTACCCCTGGTAAAGACCCAGTACCCATTGTGCAGGTGGCTGGGTGGGTCCCAGGGCCGCTCTGGACCGGTGCGGAATATCTCGCCCCCCCCCCCCACCGAGATTCGATCGCCGGTCAGTCAAGCCCGTAGCGAGTCGCTATACTGACTGAGCTGCTAGTGTATGTTGAAGTAACTGGCGGAAGGAAAATATCGGTTATTTGTGAAGGCTGGAGGGAAGTTTGTTAAATCAGAGAGAAATGCAGATACGGCCTGTACATGGCTGATGTTAGATGGCAGTTCGAACAGTGGCTGTCTGCTGCATGTCCAACACTTTGAGATGAGCAGCAGCCACACTGACGGTGGTGAAGTACGTTACTCCGAAATGTCGGAAGAAAACTTTTACTAATCTGTATAAAGGCCCAAATGGCCATCATTTGAATAAGTCTGAAAACGGGATCAAAAATATTTGTCTTTTGGATATGACCTTTGACATGCAAGTAACGAACGTAAAGGTCCCTTGTGACCGCTGTAACGGCATACAAAGGCAGCAGAGTTCCAGCTCTACTCATTCTTAACCTCGGCACTATATACAGATGAGTGGTTAACTTCACGCCCCGGCCACTTTACACTCGGAGAATAACCGGAACCCCCTATTCAATAGAAGTCTGGGTTGAGTCCCAAAGTTAGTTTGGACACTTTGGAGGATATGTAAGTGTTTTGTCGCCACTGGCATTCCAACCCCGTACCGTCCAACCAGTAGCTTAGTCACTAAACTGACTGAGCTACCGCTGATCCTGTTAGAAATAAGTTCTTTGGGATTGTTATAAAGGTCGCTTGATTTGGTTTTGTGGTTGGGCTGAAACTAAATCAGCTTCAAGTTAATTACGCACGATTTGCCTACAGAGGAAGGAAGATTCGTGACTGTGTCGTGTTTGCTTTGGCTGGCAGCTGTACGGGACATCGAAATAGAAGTTTCAAATAAAATTTGTGGGACGCGATGGCTTTCGCGCGGTACACGGCGACTTGTGCGGCTAACAGACTTTGATACAGTCGGTACATTTCAATTTATTTTCCCGTCAAGCACGGGTTACCGCTCAGGTTGACCGGTACGGCGCAAAACCGAATGTATCACGTCAAATTTGATTCTGAACCCAGTGCGAACCTGACGAACTGTGTGAAGCAGTTTCCTTTCTTCCCACGGCTGTAAGCTACAATGCATTTTCTTCAAAATGTCATTCAAATTCTTTGAGAAGTTTCGGATTTGAGGCTTGTGAACATTTTGCATTAATTGTATCTACTTTATGAGAACGTCGAATGTAAAGTAATATGACTGTGTTTCGAACCATCGTGTTTCTAACCTGACTTAGCTGAGAAAAAAATCTTTGATAAAAATGGCTTCTAGGTTTGTTTGCCTCAGCGACATTTGGTAACGGTTAGCTACACAGCAGATGTCACAAAATTGTAAAAACGATCGGAAAGACGCTCACTTTCTGTAAACAAAGGTGCAGTACAGGGCACAGCGCAAAGTTTTATTGCCTCAGCGAAATGTCGGTGTCTCTGGCGTAAATTACAGCCCAATTTGTGCTGTTGTGCCCAACATCTACGCGAATATTCCGGCCGCAGCCTTCACACATCACCCCAACATTTGCACAGAGACGATTTCTGCAATTCATTTGGATCGAGCGTAGGTAAATGAACATTATTCTATGTTCTGATTATGCACAGTCCGTAGTTGCAGAATTATCCAACACTGGAATTCATAGCAAATAATACTGCAATATCTTATATTTATTGGGCCGTGCATCATCTTGATAGTTGAATAAAGAGAGACCAACTTGATGTCACCTGCTTTATTATTTCATTATTTACTGCTCAACATGTTTCGGATGTTAATACATCCATCCTCAGGAGCTTGGGACTTATTTGTAGAGTTATTTCATGGGTTGTATTGCTCTGGTTCGATGTGTGTTGGTGTGATATCCTTTTGCAGGCTTCAGCCTGCATCCGGATACCAAACCACCCCAGCCAAACCACACCGTAACACCAACACACATCGTACCAGAGCAATACAACCCATGAAATAACTCAACAAATAAGTCGCAAGCACCTGAAGATGGATGTATTAACATCCGAAACATGTTGAGCAGTAAATAATGAAATAAAAAAGCAAGTGACGTCAAGTTGGTCTCTCTTTATTCAAATACTGCAATATTTTGGGTCTCCATGAACAAGCTCCGGCCCACATACGGAAGGAAAGTGAAAGCGCCATCATTCACAGTCCAACTGTCACAGTCATTTAATGACAGCCAGATCGTGTTGCATTTTGCGGCCTGACATGGCCTACTGCTCGGTGCAGGCGTTCTCTCTTATCTCCGCAATATTATCTCCCGATATCACAGTTTAATATCGGCAGCTGACACATTCTACGTCGTAAACAAAACAAAGTCAAGAATAATTTGCAGTAATTCCAATAATTTGCAGTAATTCCAATAACCCCAGGAGCTACGCAACATTGCCAACGGAATTTGAAAAACGTGTTTATGTCTACAAAGTGGAGGCTGGAACAGCAAAATACTCTCATACTTCGCGTTTGCGGGTTCGTACATCGTGGTTTCGGAAATTTGCGCGATCGCTCGGACCCTTTATTTGTGAGGGGCATCTGACTGTTGGACAGCTCGAGACGAATTACGTGATGTCGACGGAGCTGAAAGCAAAATAAAGAAGCGGCAGACTTTTTTTAATTAGCTAAGGAATTGTTAACTTCCCCAGAAGGAATCTGCTGCCAGGAGACAGTTCAGTCGGTCAGTTAATTAGTTAGTTAGTTAGTCGGTTAGCTGATTAGTTGTTTGGTTGGTTCGTTAGTTGCTTCGTTTTTTAGTTAGTACTCGATGCATCAACGATTAATAATTAACTCCGTGATTAGTCCGTTGCTTACGTACGTAAGTGGTTATCGTATTGTAATTGTTGTAGCATTACACTGAATTTGTTTCGATTGAAAACTTGAAGCCTTCTTCAGGGATCCAGAATTCCCTGGAACGCTTGACGCTTGAAGATGAGAGCACCACAGACTTTCGAAACGTCGGTAACAACTCGCCCAAAGACACACGTCACAGCTACCAGTTGCTTATTGGAACGTTTAACCCTGCATGGCCGCAACGCACGCGTGTCTGTCACTTCCTATCATTGGTAATGGTAAAGCAATCATTAGGGTTCCAGGCCTACATACTGCTACTCATATCTGTTAGGATTATGTCAAACGGGAACCGAGCCCGCGACCTTTCGATTTGTAGCGCTGTGCCTTAACGAACTGCGCCACCGCCTGCGTATATTACAGTATTGGGCCGAATCGATTTTGTCGACCAGCGGACTGGTAACTGTGACGTGAAAGTGATTCATCCTTGCACACGGATTATAGCACATAACGCACTGCTGCTTGATCATTTTGATGACAGGGTGTATTGGAATTCGAAGTCAGTAACTTGGCGTAGCAGGTCCTCTAATTACTGGACTGTACGTTATTATTGTTGATATGCAAACGATAACATAATGTGCTGAATTATGTGATGTTGTAAAACGCAGATCGGTTATCGTGTCATTAGAGCTTCGTATATCAATGTCCCACCGTAGCCCATAATTGAAGAGGTATCGAACGGGCAGTGAGCTTAATGAAGAGCGAGCGACACTCTGAGTGTGTGTGCTCTCTAACTTTATATTCTACATTTGAAATTGTTACAAGGCCATTCCACTGGAGGTAACTTCCAAATATTAATTTAGAATTCGATTAAAAAGAAAGACTCGATGTACCAACGCTGCATTCTCTCTGCATAGTTTCAGTTCTAGTCTGATCTGTATGTAACAGAGGCAATGAGAGTGCTAATTGTTCAGTATCATATCGTTACATCAGCCATAAAGACACACATCTAAATGGCTTTAAGTGGAAAATTCCACTTACAAATTAACAGGTGTTACTGCTTATACAAGGGCTGTATATATACCATAAAATTATACACTACCATCCAAATAAGTCTGAACACAACTGCAAAATGGCAAAAGAGTGTCTGTCCACGCCATGAAAGCATATACGGGGAGTGGAGGCACATCTCCACTCGTTCTTAACCTTACTGCTGGATGGAGGTTAACGGTCAACTTCAAGCCCCAGACGCTTACCCCCGGAGAAGGGCCCCCTACACCCATTGAATAGGGGGCTTGATGGTCCCCAGAGCAGAGCTGGACTTCGTGGAGGAGAAATAAACCTCTTGCCCTAGCCGGAAATGGAACACATGTGATTTCGCAAGACTTTCATTGAATGTGATACGCTAAGAAATTGAGACAAAGGGATGGTGGTGGCGCATTGTACTGCTTCGTTTCAAAACCCTGTGCAGTTCGGACCCCAAAATCGCAAAATGTTACTTGACGTAATGGATGAACCAGCACTGCCATCTGTGCGACTGAAAACGAGATCTGAGCGTTTGGTGTGTCGTTCGCACGTGAGATGTCTCTGTGTATGCAGTTTCACTTCTTGACTCCCGCGCATGCTACAACCGTGGGTACGGGAACGTAGCGCAGGGAGCGGCAAAGAAAGGAGGTGGGCCCTTGACAGATATTGAATGGCGTTTTGCTGGTACTTTATACACAGGAACCACGCGCAAACCTTATAAATAACAATCAATATGGCCGTGAAAGTAGTAACATGGCGCTTTCTATTCACTTTTGCAAGCCACTTCGATCACCTGTTGGTTTGCACGTGATTAATCGGACAGTCTGTTTCATGCTGTATGCTCTCCATGTGGCAGTGACGGTAGGCTGTCGACTTAACACAAACGTAGGCTGTCTGCTGGTTCACGTAAGTTTATATCACACTTGGGGTAGCGCAGTCAGTACAGTGACCATGCTACGAACTGGACAGTGCAGGTTTCGAACTCAAGCACCCACAAGAGAATTTTTTTCTTGCATAAAACGTCGGAACCTGCTGTGGTGCCCACTCAGCCTTCTATCAAATGGGTGCAGGGGTTATTTCCCGGGGGTAAAGCGACCGGGGCGTGAAGTTAATCACTCACCTCAAACTAACCCCGAGGCTTGCAATGAGTGCTCCTGTACTTTCAGCCCCACTGTGTAGGCTGAGCCTTCAAGGCCTTGACAGGGCAAACGTGTAGGTGTGTTAGCTTGTACTGGAACAGGGGACACTGTCAGCGAGTGCGTGCGGCCTCTCAACAGCTGCCGTCACAGTACACCGTCACGGTACGGCGTCAAATTACACCGTCACAATACACTTTACAGTACAGCGTCACAGTACACCGTCACAGTACAGTGTCACAGTACGGCGTCAAAGTACACCGTCACAGTACACCGTCACAGTACAGCGTCAAAGTACACCGTCACAGTACACTGTCACAATACAGCGTCAGAGTACACCGTCACAGTACACCGTCACAGTACAGCGTCAGAGTACACTGTCACAGTACACCGTCACAGTACAGCTTTACAGTACAGCGTCAGATTACACCGTCACAGTACAGCGTCGCAGTACACCGTCACAGTACACCGCCACAGTACACCGCCACAGTACACCGCCACAGTACACCGTCACAGTACAGCGTCACAGTACACCGTCACAGACACTAACAGAAACCACAATTACTTGTGTGTCTCGTGAAGTTTCGACCAAGTTTGGTCTTCAAAAGGGAATTTCTTTAATTAAATGGTTTATATAAACTGTTTACACGTGACGTGTCGTGCACCAGCGACTAATTAAAAACGTTATTTGATTTATTTTCCCTGCTGTAGCACCGAGTGTGTAGATCATAATGGGGGAAATTCCTTCAGGAATGGAATTTCATATGCAGCTGAATTATAAGAATTGTAGAGATGATGAGAAGAGCGCCAGGTTGTTTGTAACGATTTGACGCGTGAGAGTGTTTTGCGTGAACATTTGGTGTTTCCTTTTAATTTTATGAAATTCGTGGTAATGACCAAGGTTGATCGAAACGTGTAGAAGAGAGAAAGACAATATGGATATCATTCATCCTGAAATGTGTAGTGTGACGGTGACCACCGGACTGCAGTTCTGTATATTCTTTACCCTTTTAAAGCCCAGTGGTCACTGTACGTACCGCACAGCGGTCGCTATAAGTACCACACAGTGGTCACTATGTGTGCCACTACTTTAACATTCAACAATCCTACGTTCTGCCCACACAGCTGTATTTATGTGTTTTGTGTGGATCTCAGAACAAACAGCGATTATTTCCCTATTCAACATTAACTGACTGGTTTTTATAACCGAGACAAATTGCGTTAGCAGTGAGGTGCAGAATGAGTTGGTTGTCTACGATGTATCTTGGTTTCCTCGTTAGTTATTAAGTTACTTGTGATCAGTTTTGTCGGTCTCTAGCAAGCTACGTACTGTAGGGTGCAAACCAAATATTCCCTTGACAGCAACCACTAGGCCCGTGTTTCCCCACCGCTGTACATGTGCAGTACACTGATGCTCATTTCCATATCATGTTAATGGACCTGTTTGCATGACGCCACTTCCTGTCCATCTGACCCGCTATTCCAGCGTCCCACCGGTTGATAAACACCGTTTTAAATCGTCTGTAATGCCAGTTACTTGCGCAGACCGTAGTTACTTCAAATTTACACACAGTTAATTACACAGACCTGATGTTAAGGCTCCGTCTTTTTTATCACACGACGCCAGGACGGGGCCAATTTGTTGCTGTTTGTGTCACAAGTGTTAACCGCATTGAAGACTACGACAGAGAGACAAGCCGTGCAGTAGACGGAACTGAAAGCGAGGCAGAATTATGAAATATTTTTTTCGAGTAGGGGGGGGGGGGGGGGGAGGGGGGTAGGGACAGGCCCACCCCCAGGGGGGGGGGGGGGGGGC
>Ga0123353_10005700_pt1 | contig 16418 bp, 20 predicted proteins | sample TergutLab28metaG_3_FD_92763 | JGI IMG/M metagenome (GOLD analysis project Ga0123353, IMG submission 92763) | Labiotermes labralis P3 segment gut microbial communities from Petit-Saut dam, French Guiana - Lab288 P3 | ecosystem: Host-associated > Arthropoda: Insects > Digestive system > Gut ... | reverse complement strand
TTAATATATATTAAATGTAAACGAGTTGAACGGCGCATAAACCGCAGAAAGCCCGTCACCCCCATCGTAAGCGGTCAAAACAACGAATTTATGTCAAAAACTATGATTTCCCCAAAGCCGCGGCATCCTTCATATTAAATATTCAGGATAAGATTGGGAGTCATGTCAGTCAGGAAGTTCCTGTCATCCGATGCCGTGCTTGAAAACAGGAAGATAGATGCGGATTCTCAAGAAGTGACGAAGATGCTTCTCGATGATCAGGACAGAACATTCCATTTCAAAGACCTCAACGGAAAGGAAGCAGTCGGAAATCTGTTCTCAACAAGGGCAAAGATCGCCGCCGCCATGAACATTGACGCGAACGGGATAGTGGATCACATCTCTGACGCGATCACGGATCCGAAACCGGTGAAGGTCGTTGACAAACCCGCTTTCAGGAAAGCATCCGTTCCCGTGGATCTTCTTTCATTACCAATACCGAAATACTTTCCCGAAGACGGCGGAAGATATATCACCGCAGGCGTGATAACAGCGGAATGGAACGGCATTAAGAACGTGTCGTTCCACAGGATGATGATCGCCGATAAGAACAAAATTGCGGTAAGATTGGTTCCTCGTCACCTTTTCACGATGCACAAAATGGCCAAAGCCGCCGGAAAAGATCTGAACATATCGATATGCGTCGGCCTCCGTCCGGAAGTGCTTCTGGCAGCGGCGATATCTTTGGATTACGGGATTGATGAGATGGAGATCGCATCGTCCATGCACATGTCATCATTCGGAAAACCTTTGGAAACGGGGAGATGCGATAACGGTATTCTGGTACCCGCGGATGCGGATTACGTTTTTGAGGCAAGAATAACAATGAATGAGATGAAAGAAGGCCCGTTCGTCGATATAACGGGAACATATGACACCGTTCGTTCTCAGCCGGTAATTGAAGTGGATAAGATATGGACATCCGACAAACCGATGTTTCAATTACTTTTACCGGGAGGCAATGAGCATTACTTGTTCATGGGACTTCCTCGTGAACCCATGATGCTGAGGACCGTTCGTCAAGCCGTTCCCGGAACGCATGCGGTCCGTCTTACGGAAGGAGGTTGCTGTTGGTTACACGGAGTGGTATCGATAACAAAGAACAAGGAAGGCGATGCGGTGAACGCCATAATGGCCGCGTTCACGGGACATCCGTCGATGAAACAAGTGACGATAGTCGACGCGGACATAGATATATTCGATGATCGTCAGGTGGAATGGGCCGTTGCCACCAGATTCCAGGGTAACAGACTGCTCAGGATACCCGATGCCGCCGGCTCGTCACTTGATCCGAGCACAGAAGGTACTACTTGGAAGATCGGTATTGATGCAACGCTTCCGTTCGGTTCCGATGAGAAGATGTTCAAGAGAGCGACACTCTGACAATTCGCAACGATGTTCTCGTTGCGAATTCATGCAATTGAATCAGCGGCGGTCTATCGTTTCCGATCTCTTCGGTCCGATGCTTATGATCTCTGCCGGGATTTTTAGTTGCTCTTCTATGAATTCAATATATTTTTTCATGTTCCCGGGGAGAGCATCATAGCCTTTCGATGCCAATTTTTCGGATGAGTCCCAATCATCCCATCCGTTGAACTCCTTATAGATCGGAACGGCTCTTTCCAATTTTGAAAGCGAAGCGGGAAAGTGTTTTACGATTTTTCCGTCAATTTCGTAACCGACGCATACATTGATCTTTTTGTATCCGTTGAGAACATCAAGCTTCGTGACTGCCAGCGATGTTATTCCGCACAATCTGACGGAATGTTCCGCAACCACGAGATCCAACCAGCCGCATCTTCTTCCTCTTCCGGTGGTGACGCCGAATTCTCCGCCTTTTTCCATCAGATATTTTCCTTCCTCGCCGTAAAGTTCGGTCACCAGAGGACCTTCTCCGACACGCGTGGTGTAAGCTTTCAGACAGCCGTATATCTTACCGACACGGTTGGGCGGAACGCCGCTACCTGTGCATATACCGCCGCTTGATGTGCTCGATGATGTGACGTAAGGATACGTACCGTGATCAACGTCAAGCATCAAACCCTGCGCTCCCTCGAAAAGAATTGTCATTCCGTCATCAAGCGCATCATTCAAAAGAACGGATGTGTCGCAAACATACTTCCCGAAGATGTTTCTCCACGATCTGAATTTTTCCATAAGACTTTCTTCCGTGCAGTCGCATTGGTCGCCTTTCAGCATTCTGAGAAGATCCTGTTTGTACGGAAGTTTGAATTTTATTTTTTCGGAAAGAGTATCATCTTCGAAAAGATCGCATACTCTGAAACCATTTCTTGCGATCTTATCCTGATATGACGGCCCTATTCCCTTTTTTGTGGTTCCGACCGTTTTGTTTCCGCGATATATTTCTTCGGCACCGTCCAGTTTCTTATGGTATCCCATTATCAAATGCGCCCGGTCGGATATCCTGAGGCCGTCAAGCTTTCTGCCGCTGTTCGTTATCTGATCCATTTCGTTGATCATTTCGGCCATATTGATAACAACTCCGTTACCGATGACCGCCAGTTTCCCTTCTCTCAGTATTCCTGAGGGAAGCATATGGAGCTTGAACGTTTCATCATTCACTTTTATGGTATGGCCGGCATTGTTGCCGCCTTGGAATCTCACGATAATGTCCGCTTCTTCGGCCAGATAATCGGTTATCTTACCTTTGCCTTCGTCTCCCCACTGAACACCGATGATAGCTGTTGACGGCAATGATACACCTGTTCCGTTCATCGTGCATTCAATATATGAATCATGCCCCGGTTGAAGATCTGAATTCATTTTTTATATTTCTGAGGCTACGGCATTATTGCGAACTGTATTCAGCGGATACTCACGGATCAACGATCGCTCCGTTGATCCCGTCTCCGTTGCAGTCGGTCCGCGAGATCCCACACGGCATATCGCGGTATGTATGTCACGACACTGCTGTTGGTGTTCCTTTCGGAAGTTATCACCGCAACCTTCGGATTATATTTTTTTATGAATTCCGCAAGACTTTTCGACTTACTGTTTCCTGCCTTCGCTTCTATCGGTACCATCACGCCGTCGATCTGCGCAATGAAATCCATTTTCGCATTTCCGGACCTCCAATAATGTGGATTGCGTTTTCGGGACGAATAATTGATGATTTCACTGCGTTTTCGGGACGAATATCATGCTCATTTTCTGGGCATTCCTTTGTAAACGGATATTATGCCATCGAGGTCAAGATCCGTTTTAAACGAAGCCGGAGAGATATGAGTTCTTGAAGCATTTCCGATGTCATTGAGCGCATTTATGAAATCATCAATGGGCGGCGGTGATATCTTCAGAAAAGACGAAAGCTCACTGATATCGTATATGAAAGGGACGGTGTCCAATTCATTTTTCCACGTTCTGAGTGTTTTGTCGCATTTTTTTTCCATCGCGGTTGATGATGCATGCATTCGATCAAGATGCGTCCGATTATGAAGATTACCGCCCCAGAACGGGCCGTATTTGTACTCTTTATCATATTCGGATGAATATGAACGCTCCAGTGTGCTTGCGTCATATTTTACGTGAATGAGTTTCGATAATGTCCGATCCGCATTTTGCGCACCTTCCGTCACGCGTACGTACGTTCTGAAGTAATGATCGGAATAAAATGAGAGCATGGGTTCCATTCCTCTGTCGAACTTCGCCAATTCCTTGGCAACGGAGCACATGACGATCCGGAGTCCCATTTCATGACACATCGGCCCTCTGATGGGCCTGGATTGATATCTTCGTTCGCATTTCGCTCTGTGTGCGCCCGCCAATGGTGCGGTATCCGTAGCCGTTATTGCCAGTATTCCATTTTTTCTGCACCCTCTTATCGCCGGCTGTATATAATGCGTCGGCGACCCGAAAGGGTCGATGTCAACGTAATCGAACGCTTCTTCGGAGAACAATATATTCAGATCCTTATTGGACGCACGGCAATTTGTCAAACTGTTCGCTTCGATGTTCGCCCGCACGAAATACATAGACGCAGGGTCCGCATCGTTGGCTGTAACTTCCCTCGCATTCGGAACTTCGTTCGCTATTCTCACGGCCCTCGAACCGGTCGCCGTCATCGCGTCCGCTACGCTCACATTTTTTTCCAGTGCGCGAAGGAACATGACGCTTACGTCACGGTTGAAAGCCATCTGTTCGTTGAAGAATACCGAGGCCGTTCTTTTACCTGGGCCGCCCTTGGAATGTTCGGAAGGGACGATAAGTTTCGTCACGCCTTCCGTTATTTCCGTTGTGTCGGGAGTCACATGTTTTCTCCGTTCATGAGGCGAATGATCTTGTGCGGAAGCAGATTTCTGTTGGTAGGCGTTACTTCGAGTATCCTTACGTCGTCTCTTCTCCTTATGTCCTGAAGTAAAGGGTTCCTTGATTTTTTGTGAAGCGTGAGTATCATCGGTTTACCTGCATCCAGTGCAAATTTGACGGCATCGATGAACGGTTGACTTTCCACTTCCACCTTACCGACTTCGTCAATGACGATGATGTCGCATGTTTCGCAGGCATCGCGTATGGCGTTCACCGCGACCGATTCGAATTTTGAGAGATCTACGCCGATCTTCCCATCCATGATTTTACTTTCAATACCGGTGTGCGCAAATATCTGACTCTCGGTGGTTGTTATATTGCGCACCGAGAATCCGACTTTGCGGCGACCGTCTGCTATGGGTTCGTTTATCATGCCGCCGATCTTGAGTTCTTCGGCACCAAGCATATCTATTACACGGAGAAGCGTCTTCGTTTTCCCTGCTCCCGGCAGGCCTGTGATGCCTATTTTTATATCCGTTATCATCTCGAATCCTCGTAGAATTGCCTAGACCCGTATGGCCATACATATATTAATGCATCATTGTGAAACTTCGGAGACAAACATAAGAGGATACTCCAATTCCTCAAGATATCTCATCTCCGCGGTGACCGCCGTGCCGTTCACTCTTATCCTGACGACGGCATCGATCATCTCTCCTTTCAAAGATACGTAATCATATGCATCTTTCTTCTCACAGTTCATGTTGATTTTTATATTGACGGTTGCCGATTCAACGAACGGTTGCACCATCACCGAGTGTTCAATGGTCTTTTCCAGTTCGGCTACATTGTACGAACTCACGGGTGTACCGACGAACTGATGATATACCGTACCCATCTTTACCCCCGCTTCGAACAGTGCCCGTTCCCTTTCGGAACATCCGAACATGCGCGATGCCTTCTCTTCTCTCGAGGTCATCGTAACAGGTATACAAAAGGAATGTTTATACTTAGTCATTAATTCTTTTGTAAATTCAGAATATTTTTTAATCTTGTCAAATTTAACGTACTGATGGCGTCTTTGAATGAGAGGATCGTTTCTCTGAAAAACGAACGGAAAGCAGTGATACTTGCGCACAACTATTGTCTCCCGGAAGTTCAGGACATCGCCGATTACGTGGGCGATTCCTTAGGGCTCTCGATGATCGCTTCCGACTCCGATGCCGATGTGATAGTGTTCTGCGGAGTCACATTCATGGCGGAAAGTGCGAAGATACTCAATCCCGAGAAAACGGTCATAGCACCGGAACGGTATGCGACATGCCCGATGGCATCGATGTGCACCGCGGAACAGATAATCGATGCGAGAGGATGTTTCAAAGATGCATGCGTCGTCGGATATGTCAACAGCACCGCATCCTCCAAGGCCGAGATGGATGTATGCTGCACATCGTCCAATGCCGTCGGCATTGTATCTTCTTTGAAGGAAAAGGATGTCATATTCGTTCCCGATGTGAACCTCGGATCTTACGTGGCATCACAGGTCCCGTCGAAGAACATTATCCTGTGGAACGGATATTGTCCCGTCCACCGGGCGATAACGGAGCAGAATATATCGGACCTGAAGGAAAAATATCCGAGCGCGGTCGTCGTGGCCCACCCGGAATGCGGGAAGGACGTTTTGGATATGGCTGACGTTGTATGTTCGACCGAAAAGATGATCGCTTACGCGAAATCGTCGAATTCGAAGGAATTCATAATGGCCACCGAGATAGGAATGAAGCACAGACTTTCAAAGGAGTGTCCGAACAAGAAATTCTATTTTGTCGATCATGCGCTCTGCTCGGTCATGAAAATGACTTCCCCCGCATCCGTTCTCAGGGCATTGGAGAACCTCAGCCCCGAGGTGGTCTTGGATGAAGATACGCTACGTCGCGCCGAAGCGCCTCTGAGAAAGATGACAGCAATGAAATAATTGTTCCGTCATCCGTACTTGAGAGGCCGGATGAAGATCACCGAAGGCTGAATAATGATGAGCCCTATGAGTGCTGACGGCCTCTTTTCAATAAGCTCGGACATATGCTTCCGTGCGCGAAACAACTTCTTCCATAGACAGCATTAATAAATACGACACCGATGAAGGAATGTGATTTCAGAGATTCACAGAAGGCTTTCCATCGAAGAACTCAAATCGATAGTTAAACCGATAGCGGAAGAATACGGTGTTGAAAAAGTATACTTATTCGGATCGGTTGCAAAGGGAACCCATGGCGAAGAAAGCGACTACGACTTCTGTATAGAAAAGGGAAGAGTGAGGGACTTTTTCGAATTCTCCGCGTTTTATACGGATGTGGAAGAGGCCATAGGGGCCAAGGTGGACATCATAACAACAAGAATAAAAAACACTGAATTCTTGGACAGAATCAAAGAAGATTGGGTGTTGGTATATGGTGAATAAAGATATCGCCCGATTAAAAGCGATCATCATGTACTGTCAAAGGGTAGATAAGGGTCAATGAAGCTCATTTTTCCTTCTCTCTCCGGTTATCCAATCAACGATGTTCATTTCTCTTTTTTTCTCTTTCAATTCTGGATTGTGGCTTTCTCACGGGAACAGGCTTCTTTCCGAATAAAAATTCGGATATCGTCCGCCTCTTCGTACCTTCTTTTTTATTTTCCGTCATATCTGAACCTCCTTTACCACACATTCAAGATCATGCACACAAAGAGTAATATCCCTGACAATAAAAACATGACCATGGCAAACACCAATCTTTTCAATTCGTAAACATTACTCTCAATATCGTTGTGATCGTTAATCGCGCCCGTTAACACGTGATTTTGAATCTCGTCCCATCTCTCTTTTACATACAATTCCATCAATTTATCTACATCCATATCACAATCCGGCATGCTCAATTTCCATTTCAGCAAGATGTATATGCCGATACCGAAACAGGCGGCCAAACAGACTATTGAAAGATAATCTGAGAAAACGGCATCATCCGGTACATGCCTTACCGATTCAATGAGGATAAGCGGCGTAAAGGCCAATATTATACCGATTCTCATCATCATGGAATTTATTATTCCGACAGAAAGATTATGTTGCCTTTTTGCCTCGTCGGTTATGGTCCTCCATGCATTATCCTCTTCGTTATTATAATCTTCATATCCGTATTCTGTTTCCTCATCTTCGTTATCGACAAGACCATTTTCGTTATCGTGCATGATAATCACTCGCCTTCTTTCATATACACACGCTTCATGTACGTCTCTGCGAAGTTACATTTCCGACAGTCGCCGTTCTGACATATTGCGTCTTTCGATTGAAACGGAATATGACCGTCATGCGGTCGGCGCATCAACATCATGGCTCGGCATCAGTGTCGCTCCGAGATATTCGATGAACTTGCTCAGTTTCATGCCTTCTTCCCACCTCATGACGAGATTACCGTTTGAATTGGTGCCGATCGGAGGAATGGTTCTCTGTACCAGACGCATCTTACCTTTGAGTATGTCATCGGTCGGCAACGCAAAGATTCTCCACGGGTCGCCGCGGTATCCTTTCAGCCTGAACGCGTAAATGGGAATGAGAGAAGATCGTTTACAATCCTCTGCCATCTTATCCGCCTGTTCAATAATCCTGTGATTTTTCGTAAATCTCAGCGAATCATCAGCCGAACTTTTCACTTCTATCGGAAAGGAAAAATCCCATCTCAGTGCCACAAGATCCACTCCCAGTGACCCTGCCGCGCGTATTACCACGAACGGACATTCCATTATCATGGCATATCCGCGTTTCTCAGTGTCATCGCAGGTTTTCATCATCGTTTTTACGGTTTTCTCGTCGCCTGCAAGCAGATGTTTCAATTCCCTTTCGTAACGATCGCCGGCTGTTGCCATGATTCTCAAGTTGCATATACATTTAAAAAGCTGAACGGGAGAGGTGACCGAAAGTAGCCGCAAAAACGGCCGATCACAATTGCACCGCTTGTGCGCATGAATGTCTCACGGCGACAGGCGACTCAGGTCTCGGGGGAAGAGTATCGCTTCGCGTATATTCTGCAGATCCAGCATTTTCACGAGTAACCTTTCTATTCCGATCCCCCATCCTCCGTGCGGGGGCATCCCGTATCTGAAAGCGTCAAGATAGAATCCGAAATTATCCGTATCCATTCCTTTTTTCTTCATCCTTTCAACCAATTTCTCGTAACGGTGTTCTCTTTGTCCGCCCGACGATATCTCCTGTCCTTTATAGTCAAGGTCGAATGAGAATGAATACGGTGTTCCGTCCTTCTCCATTATGTAGAACGGTTTCTCGAGTTCCGGATATTCCGATATCCAGTACAGTTCGTGACCTCTTTCAAGCATCAGATCTCCTATCAACTTTTCTCCTTCCGTGCCGAGGTCATCGCCTTCATTGATGTTCATTCCCGCTTCCTTCAGCATCTTAAGACACTCCGAATACGTGAGCACGGGATACGGAACAGACGGAACATTGATCTCCTTTCCCAATATTGCCAGTTGCTTTTCCGCTTTCTCTTTCAGTCCTTTCAGGATGTGGTCCATGACCGTTTCGATCATTCTCATGATGTCTGACTGTGACGATATCCACGACATTTCGCCATCGAACGATATGAACTCCGTTACGTGCCTGTTCGTGTTCGAATGTTCGGCGCGGAACGCCGGACCTGTCTCGTATATGCGGTCGAGTCCGGTGGACATCAACATCTGTTTGTAAAGTTGCGGGCTTTGAGCCAGATAAGCGGGTTTTCCGAAGTAGTCGAGTTTGAACAGGGTTGCACCGCCTTCGGCACCGGATTCGACTATTTTGGGGGTGGACACCTGCGAGAATCCGTTATTCACCATCGCTTCATTCAAAAGTTCCAGCATCATTGATTTTATTTCGAATATTGCCCTTATTTCAGGTTTTCGAAGATCCATGAACCTGTTGTTCAGACGGGTGTCCATCTCAACGTTCACTTTGTCCACGACTCCCATGGGCAACGGGACATCTGCTTTGGAGTACAGCTCGAATGACATCGGAATCAGCTCAAGACCGAGTTCTGTTTGCTCACTCGCTTTAACTTCTCCGACAACCGAGACAACGGATTCTCTGGATAATGAGGTCATGTTCTCAAAAAGTTCCGGGTCGATCTTTTTTTTCGGAAGAGTTATTTGTATCGTGCCGTGACGGTCTCTCAGTACGATGAATGAGATGCCGCCGAGGTTGCGTATATCCTGCACCCATCCCTTTATTTCGACGATACCGTCACTCGTCGAGATCGTCTTAGAGTCTCTGCAGACATTCATATTGCCACGGAATCACGGCGCAGGATAAATAACTGATGTGTTCCTTTCCCTTCAACAGGGGAGAAGCGCGCGCGTGCCATACCCAACTTATTTTAACTATCGTGCGATTGCGTGACTAAAGCTAGAACAGGTGAATCGGTTCATGTCGGAAAAGATAACAGTTTCAGTCATCAAAGCGGATGTAGGGTCCGTGGTGGGGCACTCAAGACCGCATCCCTCCATGATGGATAAATGCGGAGAAATACTTGCGGACGGTGCCAAGCAGGGAACAATCGAAGACTTCTACGTTACGCGCGTCGGTGACGACATCAATCTTCTGATGACGCATCGTAAGGGCGAAAATAACAGCGATATCCACGGACTTGCATGGAATGCATTCATGGAGGCCACCAAACTCGCGAAGAAGATGAAATTGTATGCCGCAGGTCAGGATCTCCTGGCGGATGCGTTCAGCGGCAACGTTAAAGGTGCAGGCCCGGGCTCGGCGGAAATGGAATTCGTTGAAAGAGGTTCCGAGCCGATGCTCTTCTTCATGGCCGACAAGACTGAACCCGCCGCGTACTCGCTTCCGCTGTCAAGGATATTCCTCGATCCGTTCACGACCACGGGGTTGGTGATAGATGCGAGGGCCAAAAAAGGATTTGATGTCGAGGTTCACGATGTCGTTGATTCCAAGAAGGTCGTCATGTCCTCTCCCGAGGAGACGTTGAGTATTCTCAGTTTATTGGGAGACACGACAAGATATGCGATCAAAAGGGTGATGAGCAGAAGCGGCATAGGCCCGGCCGCCGTTGTAAGCACTGACAAGCTGAACCTGACTGCCGGCAAATATGTCGGAAAGGATGATCCGGTATGCATATGCAGAACGCAGAGCGGATTGCCCGCGGTCGGTGAATATCTTCAGCCGTTCATGGATACGATGCTCGTTGCCGGATGGATGCGCGGTTCGCACATAGGCGCGCTTTATCCATGCTCCGTCGAGAACTCGGATCCGACGTATTTCGACGGTCCTCCGAGAATATGCTGTATCGGCTTCCAGTTGAACAACGGAAGATTCCAAGGTCTTGAACCGATGGATTCCAAACCCGGGGTCCGCAAACCGATCGACTTCTTCGAAGGTCAGGTATGGGATCACGTCCGTACCAACGCCGTCAAGGCAAGCAAGATGATGAGAGGACACGGTCCGTTCATGCCCGCCATCCTTTCACCGGATGAGATGGAATACACTTCCAGGCCCGAGGTCTTGAAGGAACTCACCAAGAGGCTGGAAAAACTTGAATAAACCGATCATAGTGGTAAACTTCAAAGTCTACGCGGAGGCGGAAGGTCCGAAAGCGTTACGGCTTGCCGAGATATGCGAATCGGTCTCCCGGGATTCCGGAGTTGTCATTGCGGTATGCCCTCCCGTCTCGGAACTCGGGACGGTCGCACGCAACGTAGACATACCGGTGATGTCACAGAACGCGGATCCGCATGTTCCCGGTTCGTCAACCGGATGGGTGACACCGTCAATGATCAGAGCATCCGGTGCGGTCGGAACGTTGATAAACCACACGGAACACAAACATTCGATGAAAGCGATCGCCGATACGCTGGAACTGTGCAAAAAATATGATCTCACAACGATCGCATGCGCCGATACGGTGGAGCTTGCGGCGGAGATCGCAAAGCTCATGCCGAACATGATCGCGGTCGAACCTCCGGAGCTGATAGGCGGCGATGTATCCGTCACGGACGCAAATCCGAGCGTCGTTGAGAACACCGTAAGATCGGTGAGGTCGGTGCATGACAACATCTCGGTTTTGTGCGGCGCCGGCATCAAGACCGGCAAAGATGTCCGCAAGGCACTGGATCTCGGTGCCGACGGCGTACTTCTGGCATCGGGCGTGGTCAAGTCCAAAGACCCGAGAGCGGCCCTCACGGACCTTGTAAGATATGTCTGACCAAACGCCTCGTCACGATTTTCGGAAGAACTCATTTTTATTAACATGAGCGTCAGAAATATATTTGCGCTTGCGATACCCGTTACGGTGATATCATGGACAGAATAATGAGACTACTTAAAGCGAACAGGATCATGACAATGGCAACATCGTTGGATGACGTGCCGCGCGCATCCATAATGGAATACACGATGGTCGGTGATACCATGATGTTCTCAACTTTTCCGGATTCAAGGAAAAATCGCAATCTCGTCAAGAATCCTAAGATAAGTTTCACGGTCGGGCACGTGCCGATGTATCTTACGGTGGACGGAAGAGTCGAAGAAGCGAGTCAAAAGGAGATCGACGAATATATCGGAATGCTGACGGGATTCAGATGGCACGCGATCCGCGGACCGAAGCCGAAGTATGTCCAGGATTGGAACAGGATGATGATGGAAAGGCACCCGGAATTCAGACAGATGATGGAATCCGGCGGCATGAAATACTATAAGATCATATTTGAGACGGCGCACTATATCGACGGCACAAATCCCGCTGAAGTGATAAAAATCAAGTGAATCTCTTTCACATTTCCATCCGACATTCGTACATGGGAACGTGATGTTCCGACGGGTCGAATGAAGGATCGATGAAAGGATTATCAACGGCAGCGATAAACAAAAATAAATGAAGAGAAAGGAGAGAAACTCTCCTTTCTCTCTTACGATTTCCACAATCCGTGCTTGTTGCAGTATTCTTTCGCAACGATATTATCCGATGCGCCTTCAAAGAATACCTCGGGTTTCATTCCCGGTTTCAGATATTTTCTCCTTCGGATGTCGCCGTCGTATATCTCTATGTATACAATGTAATGGTCATCATTCATCGGGTGTTCCGTATTCCCGACCTTCACCAATGCGCCGTAGTCTCTGTACTCTACGAGGGGAACATGCTTTTCCATTGCGGCATCTGCCGTGCGCGCTTCTTCAAGCTTCATCTCTTGGTCGCAACAGGATAATTTACCCGTTCCCTCAATCTCAATACCTACCACGTTGCTGCAAATAGTGCAGGCATATATTTCTCTAAGGTTCGTCATTTGATCACCAATGCTGACGGACATCCGTCTGTTTATTCAAATGTTTTACTGATTATAAAAAATGTTACAACCATCGATACGCAAACCCGCGCCCGCGATGACACAATCGACGCAAAAGGTTAATTTTTATGACACCGAATACCGGTACCATGAAGAAAATGCTCATGATCAACGGAAGTCCGCGGAGCAACGGTTCAAGTGCCGAGATATTGAATGTAATATCCGAAAGGAGCATTCAGAAAGGATTCTCATGTGAGAAGGTGAACCTCGGTGAATTGAAGATATCTCATTGCACCGGATGCAAATACTGCAAATCGAACGGCAAATGCAATATCGATGATGATATGACCATCCTCTACGATAAGATACGGGATGCGGACGCGATCGTATTCTCCGTGCCGATCTATTTCGGTGCGGAGACCGGACTGTTTAAGAATTTCTTAGATCGCATATATGCTTTAGTGGACGTCAGGGACGGCATCAGAACGGTCAGATTCGGTAAGGAGAAGATAGGAATCGTTGCACTGAACTGCGCCGCACCGGAAGGGAATATGACATACCACGGGCTTATGACCCGTCTTGTGATAGTTTTAAGATCATTCGGTGTGAATGATATCGCATCGGCAATAATGCCCAAAGCTGCGCCGGAAACGGTAAGGGATTCACAGTTCATGATTGAACTGTTGGATTCGTTCGAGTTCCTTATGTCATCATGATGCCGTTTGTCGGTCTGTTTGAACGGAATATGGAAGTAAGGATGTGATGAGATAAACATACCGGTGATGCCGCTTCATACGAAAGGAGGAAATATACTGACCGCAGACATAATATTCAGCGGAACATCCGTAACCGCGGCAAACGACAATCTGTGTTACAAGGATCTTTTAAAATCATTGGCAGATGTCTGCGGTAAAGAGGTGCCAGTCGTGGTCGTTGACGTGAAAGGCATGAAAAAGAAAGACATATCGTCCGAGATTCTGAAAGACGTAAAATCCAAACGGGATATATGGGTCATGACAGGAATAATTGACGCGGGCGATATGATGGATGCGTTCCAAGGGAACATAAACAAACTCATTGTACCGTATCACTTCACATCGGACTCTCATCTGAAGGAGATGATAATGCTCTCCGATTGCTGTATTCCGGCATTGTTCGTTGACAACGGTAATGTATATCCTCTCGGAAGGAAGAATGACCTCAGGAATGCGCTCAGAACGCTGGAGAGGATGAATTTTGAGAAGACGTTGGTATTCGATGTCTCATCGGAATATTCGCCGGGAATATGGGAACGAATTCACGATCATTCCGATACCGTTATTCCTTATGCTCCGTCACAAGACGTCGCCGCTGAGATCCGTGAGCGCGGTTTCAACAACATCATGATATCGGCCGTCAAACTGATCGGAGATACGCGGAAAGAATCTCGGTTCCAAAGTTCCGTGTTTTCATCGCAAGATCGTCGGGGATTTCGTTAATGAGATCCGTACCGCTTACCGTCAACTCGCCGATCCACGTGGCGCCTATGGTGATTGCAAATGCTTTCGTTATTGATATCGTGTTTGAAAACACCGGAGAATCATGACCTCCCGCAACAATCAATGCAACAGCTTTGTTTCTCATTCTCGATCCGGCGGCCCAAACACATTGGAATCGGTCTATCACCTGCTTGATGACGGATGAAGGCCCCGAGAAATATATCGGAACGGCAAGAACGATCATATCGTTCTCTTCAACCGCCCGATACACACAACACATATCATCATCAACGGAACATTTCCCGGATTGCGAGCAGGATCCGCAACCGCAGCAGTGTTCGATTTTCAAACCGTACGGCCTGATGAACGTCAATTTCGTATCAGGTGCAGCGTCGGATATCGATGATCCGACGATGTCGCAAAGCTTTGACGTGATCCCGTTCTTTCTCGCGCTCCCCGTGATAAACAGAACGTTCATGCACCCGCATCGCGATACGCGTATTTGATATTTCGACTGTAGTTTTATATCTCTCCGTGCTGATGCGTTACTTCGTTATGATTGATTTTGAGAGGTCCAAGGGAATGGTGTTTCCGAGAAACGTTCTCCTTGGCCACGATATCCTCGGACAAGTGACGGAAGTGTGCGATGACTTCAGATTCCCGAAGACGGGGATGATCATCACCGGTGAAGATACATACAAGGCCGCAGGAAGGGATGTCCAATCCTTTATGGAAGAAGCCGGATATGACGTTCAGATACACAAGACGGGAGAGGCCGTTTTCTCCAACGTGGAGAAGATAGTTGCCCACGCCAAAGAAACAAATTCAAAATTCATACTCGCCGTAGGCGGCGGAAGTAAAATTGATTTGGCGAAAATAACTGCCAAGGAGCTGAATATGCCGTTCATAAGTGTACCGACGTCGGCGGCACACGATGGTATAGCGTCAGGCCGCGCATCGATGAAATCCGACATGGGACCGTTATCCGTGGATGCGGTCGTACCGCTTGCGATAGTCGCGGACACATCCGTCATCTCAAGATCGCCGTACAGGCTGTTGGCATCGGGATGTGCCGACGTTATATCAAATCAAACCGCGGTTATGGATTGGGAATTCGCAAGGCGTTTGAGGAACGAAGAATTCAGCAGATCCGCGGAGGCCCTTTCAAGATATTCTTCCGAAACGATAATCGAAAATTCAAAGCTCATACGTCCCAATCTTGAGGAAAGCGTCTGGATCGCGATGCGGCCGATAATAATATCCGGAATATCGATGAGCGTCGCCGGAAGTTCAAGACCGACAAGCGGATCGGAACATCTGTTCTCGCATGCGCTTGACATCTTACATTCGGGTACGGCGTTGCACGGCGAACAGTGCGGCGTCGGAACGATAATGATGATGTACCTTCACGGCGGCAACTGGATGAAGATAAGGGACGCGTTGGAGGACATAGGCGCTCCGACGAATGCAAAACAACTTTCCCTGAAACCGGATGATATCATCGATGCGTTGGTGGAAGCGCATAACATTCGGAAAGAACGGTTTACAATACTCGGCGACCGCGGTCTGAGCAGAGAGACCGCGGAGACCGTTGCGAGGACCACCATGGTCATTTGAGGTGAATATAATGCTTTTAACACTCATAGGGGAAACACAGGCGCGTATCGGGAACAGGTTCTACTTCATGGGCCCGCTGACCGAATGCAAGGAATGCAGACTGAGGGGAGTATGCTTCAACATGGAACCAGGGTCTTTGTACGAAATCGTGGCGTTGCGCGACACGGTCCACGATTGTCCGGTGCACGAAGGTTCAGTGCGAGTCGTCGAAGTTGAACGGAAACCGGTGCTTGCAGTCGTTCCCAAGAAATTTGCGATCGACGGAAGTACGGTGACGTTTGAAAGCAGACGTTGCGATAACTTAGGATGCGAAAACCGCATCTATTGCATACCGATCGGTGTAAAGAACGGTGCCAAGCTGAGGATTACCGACATAGTCGGAGACATAGAATGCGCAAACGGGGAAGATATCATACTTGTCAAATTGGAATGATCGATCTCGATAAAGATAAAAACGTTCAAACAGGTTTTTCCGCATGATCGGAAGGATGTGACAGCATCATGACAAATATGACGGTAAAGGAGATGTCCGCATCATCCGGAATTTCCGAGATGCCTGTCAGAAGGATACTGCGCTCTTTGATCGAAAAAGGACTGATAATGCGTACGGGCAGTAAAAAGGCCGGCGAATGGATCCGAAAGTGATGCGTGCAGTATCATTCGGTCATCGATGTGAACAAT
>Ga0123353_10005699_pt1 | contig 16419 bp, 9 predicted proteins | sample TergutLab28metaG_3_FD_92763 | JGI IMG/M metagenome (GOLD analysis project Ga0123353, IMG submission 92763) | Labiotermes labralis P3 segment gut microbial communities from Petit-Saut dam, French Guiana - Lab288 P3 | ecosystem: Host-associated > Arthropoda: Insects > Digestive system > Gut ... | reverse complement strand
GAGGGCTACATGAGAAGCATGTAGTGGCAACTTGGAATCTTGGGAACCATCTCAGCATTTGCTTATAGACACAGGGAAACCAAGAAAAACCTGTGTCGAGATGGCCGGTCGCAGGACCTTCCGTATGTATGTATGTATATAGGCTAATACAGAGCCGGGAGGGCATAATCGGTACAGTGACCAGTTTAAGGGCTTTACAACTGAGGAATCGTTGTTCCACACCTAGCAGGGGCAGGCGCGATTACTGTACTCCGAAGGTTCAAGGCTGGGTCTGGGGTCCGCCCCGTCTCCCATTCAGTGCGCGATGGCTGTTTACCCGGAGGTAAAGCTACGGGGGCTTGAAGGTAGCCATTCATCTCCGACACCGAGATTCAGAATGGGAGGAGTTACACCTCCACTCTCCACGTAATTTCGTAGCGTACACAGGGACAGCTTTACACTTGATCCTGTTAGGATGGCAGTGGACCTTCAGGCACAGTGAACTGAACCTACTGAGGTTCGTGTCTACTGGCGGCACAGTGCTACAGGTGCTGACACTGGGTTCTGTTGCCAGTCGTTCAGTTAGTAGACCTGTCCTAATTGTCATAGAGCAGCTGGCCTTGCAAGTTGACGGGCTTAGTCATTATCGTACTTTACGCTATTAATAGCACTGCTCGCGATGTAACTAAATACTGTAACTGCAGCACATCGTGAAGGTGTGTGAGCAAGTGGATTTGCTACGGATTACATTACTGGATTTTGAGTCCGCGCAGGCACCAAGTCCATTCCATCTCTGGTTCCCACGCAACGTACTTAGTCAAGTGGTACTAGTGGCTGTTACTTCGCAGGCGATCGGTCGGAATATCTACAGAGCAAGGTGTTTTGGCAGACCATAATTCCGCCTTTTCTCTAAACTTAGCTCGCATAGAAACTACGATGAACGTGTTTAAATGTTTTTTTAGAAATGTTTGTAATACTGGAGTCATTTTTGAGGCAGACTGGCTATTTTTAGAAGCGTTTGCAAAATTGTGAAAAGCGACTGTTAGCTTCGTACTGTCTGTCAGTGCGTCTGTCCGCATGCAACAGCTGGCTGCAACGGGACGGATTTTCATGAATTTGATATTACCTATTTTCCAAAATTATGTTGAGAAAACTCAAATTTCAAGTTTGCTAGAAGACATATACAGCACACATTTGGTGACAATATCTTGCTGAATTCTTCTTAGAATGATAAATATTTCAGATAAAAGCTGTAGACAAAATCAAAACACATGTTTTATGTTCAATACCTCTTTTTTACGAAAATCCTGCCGTTCATGAAATAATGTCGAAAAATATAGTAGAGCCAGACAGGCCGTAGACAACAATAAAATACGGCACATGCACATTGCATGCTGGATACCTGAAGCTACAAACACGCACTCACAATATGTGATACGTATTGCTTTTGCACGGCAGCAGTCGTTACGCGAACGCGCCTGAATATTACCTTTGTACACCCTTTGCCTCTCTTGTTACTGAAGTTAATAAGGGCTATTTAGAAAATAAGGTTACATGGCGTATAATTTTGTAACTAGAAAACCTAAACTAATAGCGATTATGTCAGGGAAATTCATCGTCCAGTGGTTATTATCCGTTTACATAACTGACTAAGTCCATGGAGCAGAGTCATTCTTGATAAGCTAGCAGGTTTTCAGCCATTCAAGAAATACCCTGCATTTTATGGAACCCGAAGGTTCGTGTACGCGCTAGCAAGAGCCCGCCGCCTGTCCCTATCGTGAGCCAGCTCGATCCAGTTCATGACCCTCCCCATCCCACTTCCTGAACATCCATCTTAATATTATCCTCCCGTCTACGCCTGGGCCCCTTTCCTTCAGGTTTCTCCACTAAAACTCTGTACGCACTTCTCCTCTCCCCATACGTTCTACCAACCTTTTACGTAGCCGAAGCAAAACTTTGGCGGCCACAAATCTAAATATGATGGAAACGGTGGAAACAGTTGTGACAGGATGGTTGGCAACACGGGACACGAATTTATGTCAAGAGGGAATAGAAAAGCTCGGCCAACGGTATGAGAAGTACTGGACTTGTGGCATGACTACGGAAGTGTAGGTGGGTAGCAGTACAGTTCAGTGTGAACTGGTCTCATTAGAACTGAGAGTAAATGAAACATTTAGCTGTGCTTTGTGCACTTATTTTCTAACCAATTTCGTATCTTTACAACGAAGTTTTGAGTAAATGGGAAGGTGGCAAACCTAGAGAGGAAAGAACTGCATATGTTTGAAGGCCATTCATTGACCTGTACCAAAAGAAAGTCATTGGTATCGGAACAAATTTTGTGCGATTACCGGAAAAATCCAAGACAGTTTCGAGTTCAGTTGTGAAGGAAATATACTGTCTCCCTCGCCGTTCGTGATTAGTAACACCGTTCTGTGCAGTCTTTGTGACTAACACTTCATCATAGACTTAACCAACCTCTGTTCTCGAACCCCGGTCGTCCAGTGCGGCTGCCATAAGGCTGCTCCATATGGACGTAAATGTATCAGTTCTGTCACAGCGTGTGCTTATCCACATGCAGTAAACCTCACGACGTACCCTTTTGCAAATGTAGTAGACTGAATAATAATACTAAAGCAGTTCCTAGCGGAATAAGATGTGAAACTGTATATTAAATTCAACGTGCAGTGTTATCGTGTCAGTTGTAAAGCGAATAATTACGTACTTGTATTTTTTTTACAATTTTATAGAGCCTGATGGTGGCACTTTCGGGCCGAAAAATGTAGCGTGCTCTGAAGAAGTCATTGTTTTATAGGACTTGACAGTTCTGTTTGACCGTGTTTTTATTAGTCAGTGGTCTTTATAAAACACAACGGGATAACATTCTTAAAAAACTGTTTGCCTACACGGTGTCATAACCTGAATAACATAATCCAGATTTGCATCGCCATGAAGGAGTCACATCTTGTGTGTGGACTGTACATGATTGAATAGAACCTGATGGCCAATATATTTGAACGCGCCTGTGACGTTTCATACCGCTTAACAGCTTGAATGTCTTGGTTTCTTGATCAGCTCATCAATAAACACCCCTGCACCTTGGAAAAAATGAAGGTTGGACGCAGCCATATTGTTTTCACGTTTAATTGCTAGATAATAGACTAACCAACCTTGACGGCGATTTGCTGACACGATACCGCGACTGATAGTAGCACAAGCAGTCGGTTGGCTTCGTTGCGGTTTCAAGTTCGCAGCGAACACCTCATTGGAACTGGGATTTTCTTCAAGACATTCTGCGTTTAGGAATTTTAGTTATACCAACACCGATTTTTTGTTGTTGTATGTGAAAAGTAAGTTAAGTTAAAGCGTATTTATTTTACAAAAGGCATTCCAAATATTTCGGACTTCTACTGTGCACATTAGGCGTCGATTTGTTGAACTGCACAGACCTTTGTTAATGTGAGGAGTAGACAGTAATTATAAATTGTGTGTATGTGTGTGTGTATGTATGTGTGTATGTATGTATGTGTGTGTGTATGTATGTGTTTTTGTGTGTGTGTATGAGTGTATGTATGTGTGTATGCATATATATATATATATATATATATATATATGTATATGTGTATGTGTGTATGTATGTATGTATGTGTGTGTATGTATGTGTTTGTGTGTGTGTATGTATGTATGTGTGTGTGTATGTATGTGTGTGTGTATGTGTGTATGTATGTGTTTGTGTGTGTGTATGAGTGTATGTATGTGTGTATGCATATATATGTATATGTGTATGTGTATGTGTGTGTTTGTGTGTGTGTATGCATGTGTGTGTATGTGTGTATGAGTGTGTGTATGTATGTGTGTGTGTGTGTACGTGTGTATGTGTATATGTGTATGCGTGTGTGTGTGTGTATGCATGTGTATGTGTGTACGTGTGTATGCGTGTATGTATGTGTGTACGTGTGTATGCGTGTATGTATGTGTGTGTATGAGTGTGTGTGTGTGTGTATGCGTGTGTATGTGTATGTGTGTATGCGTGTGTGTGTATATGTGTGTTTATGCATGTGTATGTGTGTGTACGTGTGTATGTGTGTATGCGTGAGTATGTGTATGCGTGTGTATGTGTATGCATGTGTGTGTACGTGTCTAACTATTTGAAACATAAAAGTTTTCTAAATTTTACTTAAACATTTAGTTTCTCCCTCACAAAGAACACAGCTTGTCTGTTGTACATGTAGAAGGTCTACTCGGTTGATGTTGCATAGGAAAATAGTGGCATATTTTCGTGTAAACGTACTGTGTGAAAATAAGAACAGAAATTGCCATTGTTACACCGTGCATGTTGTCGAGTCACGCAATTATTATACCAACTAATGCACTTATATAAAATTTACACATTAGAACACTAAAACTGCTCCGACATGTTTCGGTCCTAAGACCATCATCAGGGAGCTGTATTTCTTTGCCTTGCTAAAGTCACATCAAAAGCCACATAAAAACCAGTCAAAAATTAACTTCGTTGCACTAGTAGGGTATTGTGGCAGCATGCCATGTTGTGTAATGTTCGCAACATAACACTACACAACATGTCGGAGCAGTTTTAGTGTTTTAATGTGTAAATTTTATATAAGTGCATTAGTTGGTATAATAATTGAGTGAAGAACAGAAGTGTTTTATTACTAAGTTCGTGGTATAGCACACCAATCAGTTTGCTTTAAAGGGTGAATTGGTTTTAATCTTAATGTACAGCTTTCATGTAATGGATAAAAGCAGCGTGAAATTGTGACAGTTCTGTGCCTCATTTTAAACAGTAAAATACACTTGATATTTCACTACTTTAGTGTATATTGGGTCGTTATAAATCCCAGAAGTTAGGAAACACAGGTGCATAGTAACACTTCTGGCGAGTTCCTGCCATCTTGTTTAATAACCTTGAATCAGTATTTATGGAAGAAAAGTGTGTTAAGTGTTAATTGTGCTTTTAGTTTTTGTCTGCAGCTTTTGTTCTAAGCACTTTTCGATCTGATAAGCATTTCAACATTTATTTGGGTGTTGTCCTCGAGGTGTGGTCAGAAACGCCTGTTCGCGTTCATATAATATTTTTTGTTCGGTTGTGATCATACGTGAAGTAGTCTGTAAGTTCTGGTTCAACTCCCCAATATCAAATTGTTTGAACATCAGTCGATACGTTAACGAATTGTTTTAAACGTACCGACAAACATAATGGCCCAATAAACGTCCCACAGACGTGCGAACGATTTAGAAAAAAAAATTGCCCTTAGGACTTGATAATATTTAATTTTATGGCGCTATTAAATTATTTAGAATTTCATTCTGCAAGTGGTCAACCATCTTGCAGTCATTGCATATTTGTTACGGACGCACAACTGTGTTACAATCTTCGGGGTTGTTTCTCAGTGTTTAGGCGCGTTCGCAACGTTGCAGCTATTTGCTTTGTCATGTCTGTCCTTCCGTCCGCATGGACCAACTCGGTTCCCTCTGGACGGATGTTTATGAAATTGGGAATTAGAGTATTTTTCGAAAATCTGTCGAGAAAATTCGCATTTCATTAAATTGTGACAAGAATAATGGGCACCTTACATTCATACGTACGCTTATTTGGGGCAATATCTCGCTGGGTTCGTATTAGAATGAGAATGTTTTAGTCAAAATTGTAGTGGAAAGAGAAAACACGTTTAATGTCCGATAATTTTTTTCCCCGAAAATCTTTCCGTTTATGAGATAATGTGGAAAAATATTGTAGAGGCCGACAGGGCACAGATAATAATATGGCGCATGCGCACTGTATGCTGGATACCCAAGGACACACACACACACACACACTTAGAATACGTATTACCTACGCGCCCGTGTTAAGTTTTTACGTACTTTGGCTGTCTTGTAAATCCTAGACCTGTCACTTGTTTGACTGTTTGAATTGTTACATATTTGTTTTCTTATTTACATAGGTCCATGATAATTTCATATTCGCCCTTTAATTAGTCATTTACTATGTGAAAGAAATGTTTCCAATTTTATCTCGTGTGCATTGGTTTTAATTTCATTAACTTATGTCTTTCTTCTTCAGATCCTGCTGCCCCTTATTTTTATTGCATTGTCCTGTCTGTATGAACTAGTGGTTAGGCAATACGAGTATTTACATGTATAATATATTTTGGAGCGCTCACAACGAAATTTAACAAAGATTTACCACGTAGCTTCAGCCTATCTTTCTTCGCATAAGAATTCGGGGACTGCTGAGGCGGTTTTCATTCCGATAGATATAGATGTTACTAAAATTCGTTTATATGTTCTATTTTTTTATTAAAATCTGAATTTTAACAATGTGAGCAGTTACCATCCCTACGCTGTAAAACTCTTGATAGTTTAATGAATTGAATATGTTTTAATAAAGTTATGGAGCCTTTGGGGTTGACGCAGCTGGTTAGAAACGTACCGTGTAAAGAATAAGTAACACTAAATGAACAGTGCTGTATGTGACGGAAGTTTAGGATCAATGTTGGGCCGAGATACCACGGTCAGTATAGCGACTCCGTACGGGCTTGGCGGTCCAGGGATCGAATCCCGGTGAGGGCGAGATTTTTCGCACCTGTCCAGACCGGCCCTGAAGCCCACCCAGCCTTTTGCACAGTGGGTACCGTGTCTCTTTCTTGGGGGTAAAGCGGCCGGGACGTGACGTTGACCGCCAGACTCCATCTGCTCCTCGTCTGTGCCTTCATGGCCTCTTCTTGGGCGAATTTTACTTTGTTGTCAATTAATCATACGCCTAATTTCGATTAGAATAAGCATGTAAAGCAGAATTACGAGAGTATTCAGTTAAAATAACGCGACTGTTTCGATTTGTTATAATTATCCGAAAGATAATTCAAGAATTATTTATCACGGGAATACTTCCATGTTTTAAATTCGATACTTTCAGTCTGACTCCCAATAATACATAATTTAAGACTTTCTCGTGGTACATTTTTGCACCGCAGCACCTCGCCCTTGTACCGCAACATTTCGCAAATTTTATAATCTTTCAATTTCTACGAACAGTCCTTCCCGATAGAGAAAATTTAAAATTACTGAGGATAGAAAAAAAAAGATAAACGAAATACGTGCTTCATTGTAAGGAAAGTGGTGCAAAAGTCACTTCACACTCGATGTTGAATTATTGCCTTGAGCGTCAAGTGACTGCAGAACTTTATTCGCTGTCATCCTAGGAGCGTGTCTGTCCCGAATACTGAATTATGTCTGTGTTGCCGTTATCCCGACGTAGGCGTGGTGGTTAATAAGTGTTACTTGCTATTAATTTTACGTCCATAGCATATCATCGTAAATAAAGGGATACCAGCAAACATAGAATGTAATTTTGATTCAAAGTAACCGATTATCACCTTTGGCTTCTGATTTACTTAAAAGTCTTATTTTTTTGGCCAGAAACAGCTCAATCTTTGTAGCTGAGAGAAAACGCCAAACTGAAGCGTGTTTTCCGAGGATTCAGGACTTTTGAGATATCTCGCTGTGTCGTGAGCAACTCGCCCAGCGACACCGCCGCCTATCCCAGAAGACCTTAAGCCTCAATAACGCAGCTGTACGAACCTCAAATCTGTTTCCATTAGCAGGATGTTCTAAGGAGAAAAATCGATAAAAATGCCAGTGGTCCTGCATGCTGTGCCATTTATCGTCATCAGCCTCCTCTCGTGTTGCTGCGCTGAGGAGGTCATGTGTCCTGCAGAAGTCTGCACCTGCAAACCCGTACACAAAGACGGGATCCCACAGCTACTGTCCAACTGCACTCAAGCTTTTCTTCACGGCGTTCCCGAAGGGCTTGACTCTAGTACCACCGCTCTCGACATGTCTGACAACAATATCACACAACTCCGGAACGACACATTTGACAGAGCAGGAATCCTCCATGTGGACAGGGTATTTCTCAATCGTAATTATATAGTCGGAATGGAATCTGGTACTTTCAGGAAGTTGACTTCACTCTCGGAGCTTCACTTAGAAAGTAACCTGATAACATCAGTAGTACCAGGTACATTCTGGGAAAACCCAAAACTCATCGTCTTGAATTTACGTAATAATAGATTGTCTTCTCTGCCTGTGGACATTGTTACGTTAAAAAATCATGTTCAAGAATTGGATATAGGTGATAATAGTATCCGAAAAGTGGATACTTACCTTGTTCAAAGGTACTACCCGGAACTTCGGAGACTGGAAGTTAGCAGAAATAAAATTAGTCGCATCTCTTCGACCTCTCCTTTAGATAACTCTAGCCTCGAAGTTGTAGTTGCGAGTTACAACGATATTGCTGAACTAGAATCCAGTGCATTCGCTAGTGCTTCAAATCTCAAGGAACTAAATGCGAGTAATAACAAAATAAGTAGCTTGAGTAAAGACGTGTTTGCCAGGAATCCAGAGCTTGTAAGGATCGATGTGAGTAACAATCATATTCTTACTATACATCGTGACGCTTTCAGAAAGAATCCAAAAATTAGAGAAATATATGCAGGGTCCAATGCCATGACGTATCTTCACCCTGATACGTTCCGTAAAAATCCACAGCTTACGAAAGTAACTGTTAGTTGGAACAAAATCGAGGATATTGATCCACAGACATTTTATGGCAATCCTGACCTTGAGTTTTTGGATTTTAATAATAATAAACTTAGGACACTGAAGCCCGACGTTTTCCAGAACAATCCCAACCTGAGTTCCGTCGACCTGAGCGGCAATTCGCTCGTCAGCATCTACGACACTACTTTCCACAACAATCCTAATCTCCAGTACCTCTATCTGAGTCAAAACAAGCACGTTCGTTTCCACAATGGGTTACTAATTTTAGCTTCCTCACTTAAAGTATTCGATGCACAGGATTGTAATTTGAGTCACTTGTCTCCCGACTTTTTCAAAAATACTACCAAGCTCCGCGTGCTGCGTCTTGGTAACAACAATTTCACGTCTCTAGATTGTGTCTCAGACACCGACCGTGATGATTACGTGGGTACGCTGACAGAGTTGCAAGTCTTAGATCTCTCTAATAACCAGCTGCAGACTATTGACGTCGAAATATTTAAGAATAAAATGGCACAACTGAAATCGCTTCGTATCGAAGGTAATCCATTTCTGTGTGATTGTAAGCTAAGAAACGCTTGGCTGTGGTCCCAAGAAGTGGGCATAATCCCACCTCAGCCTCAAATTACCTGCACGGGTATGCAACAGGGACCCGTTCCTTGGGATGACGTGAAAAATTTGGATTGTAACAACGAGTCGCTTACGGAAGAATCGGTATCAACAGGAAAGTACACAGAAGAATTAACTTCCGCAGTAACAGATTCGCTTATGGAAGAATCAATTTTCGCAGTAATAAACGTGCATATAGAAGAATCAACTTCCACAGAAATAAGCAGGCATACTGATTTCAGTACTCAGCCGCAACATGCTGACCATTCTGAGAGTAATGGTATTCCTAATATGGCTGTCCCACAAGTGGCTATTACGACCCATGAAGCTAGAACACACACTATTGTTCTGGTTGGTGTTTTGGTTTTCTGTCTTCTTGCTGTTTTACTTGTTGTGCCTCTGATATTGTTTTGTATGCGAAGAAGGCATAGGATATATAAAGTAACCAATGCTAAGATTGCGACACAAAATCATGGAGCTGACTTCAGCGCACCAGCTGATGGCCCCCCAGCATTGTAACTTTTATAGACGGTTCGGTCTACTCTATGATGCACCTACAGAATTGCATAAATTTTCAGCACAACATAATTAATTGACTTTTTGAGGATTAAATGTGTCTACCTACATATAGAGGTGCACCTTCTGCCTTACAGAGAACACGGTGTGTTTCCATTTCAAACACCGTTCTGCTAATGTTGTATGAAGAAGCAGTTGCTGTTAATTGTAGGATTTATACGGGACACGTAAACTGAAATGTGGTAAATGTATGGTGTTTTAATGTTAATCATGTCAATGTACATATTAACCACTTAGTTTTAATGGGTTTAGCAGCTTCATGGGACATTATTTAGGTTTCGCCCTCATGTGATCCGTGTCTAAAATTTTACAGCAGTAAATTGTCATAGCAGAAACAAATCCTTTGGTGTGGGCACCGTATTTTGTGTATCCCCTCCCCCCTCTTCTTGCCAAATTACGATGGCAATAAAGTGCAATAGCTGCTGTGCGTGTGTGAATTTCCATGAGCCCTGGTAGACCTGTTTGGTACAGGATTGTTATCTGAATCCTGACAGGACTTTTTCACTGTTTTGAGACCTACACGTAGATGTTCTTTGATTGCGTCTTTCTGGCTTTATGAGGTAGGAGATAGAGGCCTGCGAATCGTCACCTGTATACCAAATCACACGGTGTTATTTCAGAATTCTACAATCTTATATTCGCCTCCGTGAGAATCACAGTTCTGAAATTTCTATTCTGATCACGAGATGACGTTTGGCAGTAACTTACTTTTCTTTTTTGTGTACTACTAAGAAAGCAAAATTAAGCGGACTTAATTTGGCAATTAAGTAAAGCAGCGCAAGACAATTTATCACGTTAATCACAGTGTTTCTTTAGTGTAATGTGGGATTGGTGAGCGTTCCATACCTGTGTCACTGTTAATAAGTATTTTTGCACTCACGGACGGGCTGTTTGTAAACCATGTGACGTGCTTCAGATGTTCTAAATTCTGGAAGCTCGACGTACGCCTCATTTTGAAAGAAGCGTCTCATGTAATGTGTGCAAATTAATGTGTACTAATTAAAAATGTGTTACACTTGAAAGCAATTCATCTGCTTAGAATAATAATTGACTATCGTATGATCTTGTTTAAAGTAGGTTCTCCTTATTTTGTGACTTAGGCGTCCAAGTACTCTCTCTTTTTTCCCCAGGGAATTAGGTATATGTCCTACAGAAATAATTAAAGTGAAATTGGGTGCTTTGTGCACTAGTTTAAATTTGTGTCGTATATGAGGAATAATAGAAAGGTGAGTCTATGGATTGGTGCTTTAACATAAATTAATTCAGAAATTCTACATCTGAAAGTGCATTCGTCTTTTGTAAACCCAAGTAGGCCTGTTTTTGTTTTATAAATCATTTTGCTTTTTTGCTCCTTTTTTGTTGTTGTAACTTTTGTTAATATCAGATTTCATGCATGTGCTAATAAATTATGTTTGTTGGATATTCTGTTTTCTTTCATTTGAGGCCTTTGCTCTCATTTTCAGCTAATGACTACAGCCCATCCCTGTTCCACTAGTACAGAATTGTCTCCTGTCCAAGTACCTTGTACATTTGACGTAACCTTTATTACGTAAATGGATTTTGAACAATTCGAGTATATCTGTCGTTTATTGTTCGTAGTAATGTGAGCCTGTATGCAGCTCAAATCAAAATTCTGCGTGATGGAACAATCAAATAACGCAACTTCGTTTTAGCAAGATGCCTGTTACAACTGCTGACCGATGCAGCTCATTGTATATACCGATCAAGCCGTGGGCTGGACGACCTAAGAATAGGAGTTTGATTCAAGACGCTTCTCCAGAGCGCTAAAACCGTTTGTGGTGCGTATCTACTACCGGGGGCTATTTCGCCAGGAGCATGCGGTGGGCGCTGTATCTAGTGCCGAGATTACGAATGTATGGAGCTATGTCTCCACTCCGTGAAACATCCTCATGCCGAGTTTATTAATTAATAGCAGGAACAACTCTGTTACGTGTTTAAATGAAGCGTTAAATTAACACGATTTTGTGGTACCTGTGCCGTATAACATGTGTGTATGTAATGTGTTGTTTGTATTGTAATAGCGTGGGCCGGGTAGCTCAGTCGGTATAGCGACTGGCTACGGGCTGGACGGTCCGGAGATCGAATTCCGGTGGAGGCGAGATTTTCCGCACCTGTCCAGACCGGCCCTGGGTCCCACCCAGCCTCCTGCACAATGAATACTGGGTCTTTCCCAGGGGTAAAGAGCGGCCGGTGCGTGACGCTGACCCCTCACCCCCTTCTAGTGCCGAGGTCCTAGAAAGAGTAGAGGTATACCTCTACTCCCCCTATGGGCCGTACGGCCTCAATGCCTGTACAAGGGTGTACTTTACCTTTTTTATGTATAATAGCAGTGAAGAGTGAAGTTGTAATGTTGTTTGTTTATTCATTCACTATGTAGGTTAGTCAAATCTGTCAATTTTGTTGCGTATAGCGACTGGTTGCGTGTGGATTTGTGTTTGTGTGCAGGCGCACTCTTAATTGTTTATTCTTCTCTCGCTTGATTTCAGCCTTCGCGTGTTTCATGTGTAAAACATGGAAGGCCCGTTTGAAATACTGCCTTGTCAGTGTTTTGAGTTTTTATTTATGTATTTATTTGTTTACTTATAAGTGGACATCAAAAAGTCGAAGCCACGAATTGAGAATCTGAAAGCCATAGCATGGGATCGTGCCGGAAATGCGCTGTGCAGGTTTTTTTTTTTTTTTATCTAACTCGTTTGTGCGATTCAAAACCGTTGTGCTGTATTCGGCAAAATTAAGCATTTTCTGCGCTGTAGACATCGAAATTTCTGCTGATTTTTGTAGGTTGTTTTAAAAACTTTCAGTATGGATGAATGACACATTATGTCACGTGTAAATGCTTCAGCCCAGTGTGCCTATGTCATCGGTCCGTCTGTAACGGACTTTCCTATCGGACCATTGCTCGTTCTTTGGTGTCTTGTGATAATGTCCTGTGTAGCTGCATTCATCTAAAGCCGAAGTTCTGAAGACTTTTTTTTAGCAGTGAAATTGGAGATGCACCTTATGTCTTGTAACGGCGCTCGCTGGACTTCTGGACGGACGGTGATGAAGATTCCCCTTCCTGATATAGACATAACCTGACCGGCGAAGTATAAAAAGGCATTGCCTTGAAATGCGCTGTATGCCGCACGCTGTGTCACATCAGCAGGGCTGTACACGTTTTACGTGTTTTGGCTGCTTGTGCGTGGTTGACTTGACCCCAGTCGAACAGCTTTCCATATTACGAGAACACTGATGTCCTTGTTACGCGCGTTCGCATAGTCGCAGAAAGTACTTATTAGCGTCGGCATGTCTGTCTCTTTGTCTGTCCGTCCGTCCGTCCGCGGCTCTCATTGGACGGATTTCCGTGAAATTTGAAATTGGGGAGGGACTCCTAAGGAAATCCGTTGAGGAACTTCGGATTTGGTTAAATTCGGACCGAATGTTACCGGCGACACGAATTCGCCATAATTTTTTTTTGTGCATCGTTCAGTATTTTTATATTGTTGACAGTGACCTGTAGCTGAACAATACACACAGAAGGCGTTGTTGTGTTGCCACTGCAACAGTGGTTAAGGTAACGTCACAGTGTTACATTCTACATACATTGCTTGTCTTGGTACTAACTTCATACATCCTAGCTTGCTCTGTTACCTACCGCCTATTGATCTAAGGCGTACAGCGCTGTGTGATACCTAATTAAATACTGTCTTGTACTCTGTTTAGGCTTCTTGCGGTCCCAATAACCAAGTGTAGCATCTCTGCAATTCGTTCCGCGATGGTAGCCCTCAGGTGTTTGGGCAAGTCCAAATAAATGAAAACAGTTTTATGCTGTCATTTAATTATGAGAGATATCGATACACTTAATGCACATATATAGCAAATACTTTTTTATTCTATCGATTTTTGGTATCCAGCGGTATTTTATGACGGTACGCAACGGTACAGTTTATATACCTGTTTTTTCAGGGAGTACGTACCGGCACCTTTCTTCTCTACTGGAATGGGTACCTGAATTTTTTTTTACAAAAACACTGTTCGTACCAAGTGACGTCTGTAATGATAATCTCTAGTTGAATAACCAAAAGGAGCATTGTGACTGCAAATGGGTAGTAACTGGAATGGAATGGAATTTTGAAACTGCATTGTAAGAACGTATCATCTGTCTTATGAGTCGGCCACGAATATGGATGGGTGCTTGTTCGTTAAGATATACAAATATGTACTTGATGTCCTCCGCAAACCAGATGGCGTGAGGTTCCTATGCCGGCTGAAGAGTGTTGCAACCAACGCTGCACCTCGTGCTTAGGCTTCCAGCATCACGACCTTGTAACAAGAGAGCTTACAGTGACATTGCGAATGCCAGTTGATTAAAATCTGCAGGCATTTAACGGTTTCATGCTGTGTTGGGTTGTTAAGTTGTGATTCAGAGACGTCTTTAGTCTAAGGTTCCGTTCATGTAAATACAGAAGTTTACAGTCCACTGCCTGTAAAGTGAATTTAAATGTTATTTCACCAATTTCTGAAGATAATCGCTAATGACTAATGATACCTTTCAAGACCACCGACTATTAAATTGAATTGATTCTAATGTAAAATGTGGCTTTTCAGGATTAAACTTAATTAAACAAGCAATTGTAAGACGGCGGCACCTTTTGAAGCATCAAGTACATATAATAGTACTTATAGCTAAGTACTTAGTGTCTGCCGCACACTAAATTGTGCTTCTGTTACAAAGTCCAGCCGGTTAATGATGTCTGTGAAAATAATTTCTCTTTATTGTGAAAATTTTATGGGCAAAATACATTCTGGTGGATGCTAAGTGGGGTCGCCTGAATATAGAAATCGCCATATTTTCAAATGTTAAGTAAGTTATGTGCGTCTAACAGAGTTTAGAGGATCGGCAATGACGAAAGAAGAATAGGATCACTTGCAGCAAGAAAGAGGTAAGTATATATATATATATAGGGTGTTAATTCGGTAATAAGTGACCGGATCCAAAATTTGTCTCGTCTTGAAGTCGTTGGTGTGTTTTTAACTGATCTATGAAGTTTTCAGTTTTCAGTTAGGCCTATAGGAAACCGACTGTTACGATGAGAGAAACTTGTGTGATCGGTGTGTGCATGTAATAGAGGGGCGGTTCAAACTGCAGCCTGTGTTCAGTATTCAGTGGCAACGTTAGTCGGTTTAGTGCAGGAGAGGTGTGTTGTGAATTCAGAACGTAGTTTTAGTCGGTAGTGTGTAAATGTGTTACAAGTTTCTGGAACACCTATTTATCTGTATGACCTGCACATACTCTCCAATACCGTGATATGTTTCTCCATCGGTACAGAAGCACAGATCACGCCTTTCTCCCTTTCCTTTATCCCTTTCGTACCTCTAGCTCTTTCCGTCCTTTCACCGTGAAAGCAGTGAATTAGGTTATTCGTACAACTGTGTACTTTAGACGGCCCACTTTCGAACACGCAGCTTAAAACTTCTTGTGTCTGTAGAAACGGTGTGAGAGTCACATAACGTTCAGGTATTCTGGGGTGTGACGCTCTGTCGTTGGTTAAGTACCCCCTGACGTTATTCTTTTTGTAGTGCATGGCCCTGATTTACGATTATTCGAAAGTCTAGAACTACTGACCCAACGATACGCACCCCATCCTAGAATATTTGAATATTCGGTAGTACCACTGTGAGAACCCCAAGTCTTTGTAACATGTATACGCAGTCAACGATAAAACATCTCTTATTATAATTGCACCTTGTGAACATTTTTGTGGTTAAAAGTGGTTTTAGGATTAAGGTTAATTCAGGAGCTTTATTATCGGTCGCTGTACAGGCGGCCTCAGTAAGTAGCTTCCAGGTCTTCTGTTTGCCCGTTGCTGCCTCTTCGCTTGTCGCTCTTGTAGAGCATTCGGACTTGCTTATCGTGTTTAAGCTTCGGGCTTGGGAGCTTGAAAAACTGTAAGTCGAAGGACGCTCCCCTGCGTATAGTGACTTGCTGAAAACGATTGGTTGAAGCTGTCAGACCAGATGGCAGTTTTGTGTGGGCCTGCCTTCTCACTGTGCCGCGAAGGACTTTAGAACGTCTGTATTCAAATTACTTCCGTTTTTGACATCCCCACCCGAGTTCGATTTTAAATCCCGGAGTCTGGTATTCACAGTCGTTTCTGTACATCCCGACAGGTGTTTCACGTCAGGCCACGATCCGCTCCTTACACATTCTTTGTCATTTATTGAGCAGGTTGTTTTGTCGGCATCCTTCGGGACTTGTACCCGAGAGGTGCCTGATTTTTATCGCGGGCGTGACGCCAGATATCCTGACAGGTTTTACCTTGATTTTTTAGTCCATTAAATAAATTTCGCGATATTGTTGCTAGTAGGCCACGATCATATTCTTCTATATATTTTTCATTTTATCATTCATCAGTGACGACACCAGTGACGTTAAACAGCCTGGCAGTTGCTGCTTTGTGGAATGTGCCATAGAATATTATTCTGAAGACAGAAGATCGTTATTCAGTATCATAGAAGGTCGTTATTCGGGACCATAGTGGATCGTTATTCATGAACATATACAGGGTGTTTCAAAAAGAGCTTTACAATTTTGAAAGCGTATAGAAATTTATACAGAGGACATACACAACGTTTTGAACTGTCAAAATGTAGCAAAACACACCGAGTTTTACCTCGGAT
>Ga0123353_10005698_pt1 | contig 16419 bp, 14 predicted proteins | sample TergutLab28metaG_3_FD_92763 | JGI IMG/M metagenome (GOLD analysis project Ga0123353, IMG submission 92763) | Labiotermes labralis P3 segment gut microbial communities from Petit-Saut dam, French Guiana - Lab288 P3 | ecosystem: Host-associated > Arthropoda: Insects > Digestive system > Gut ... | reverse complement strand
GGAGCAGAGTTGTTCCATGTGGACAGACGGACAAACATGACAAAACTAGTATTCCCTTTTCACAGTTTTGCGAACATGTCCAAAAATGGCATTAGCAATGTGATACTTCAAGATTATGAATTTGATGAACTGTTAAGTAAAGTGAAAAATAACGGAATGCATCTCAAATTCAGGATTAGTAATAAATGATTAATTTGCATCATGAATATTCATTTACTGCCGCTCCCTAGATGACCTATCCTTTTGGATCCCCGTCCTACATGATGTGTATGGTTCCAAGAAATAATCTGGTTTTCATAAGCACTGAACTCTTAAATATGGGACATTTGGTGAAACTGGATGTGTGATGTGTTTCAGTCCATCCACATCTGTTGTAAGCTCTGTGGGTATGGTTCCCTTGGAAGACCTGTACCAACTCAATCAGTATCTGCAGGTAAGAAGTAGTCTGTTTAGTGCATGTCTGTTTATTCATGTTCTGCTCTACAGAGTGATGTGGAGGGCAGCTGGGTGCAATGAAAGCTTCTTGTCTCAGTGGCCTGGAAGGTTCATTTGGTTCATTTTACATGTTAATGGCACGTCGCCTTCGTTTGGCTTGTAAGAACTCCGTGTTCTGTATTTTTGTATAAGAATGGTAGAGAGTGTTATTTGGAGAGTTTGAAAAGTCATCTACTTCCCTTTGTTCAGTGGCATTACAGCCTACATAAGGCCCAGGCCTGTTCATTAGTTCTCCAAATGTTTCTGTCCTCTGCTAACCTCCACCATCCCCCTATATTCAGCTACAACAAGGAGTTCATTCTGATATTGTATTTCCATCTCAGCCATGGTCTTCCCACAGTTCTTTTCCATAGAATTTTCCATTAAGTAACTTTTTTTTATTCTGATATTGCCTGTTTGGACTACATGACCAGCCCATTGTAATCTATTTAAATTAATATATTTCAATCACATGTACCTAACTAATCACAGAGCTCTTCATTATGTCTTATCTTCATAGACTTGTTGAAAGACTCTTCGTAGTATTTTCCTTTAAAATTTTGCTAACTGGTCTTCTGATGACTGAGTCATTGTCCATGGTTGACAGCCATAGCTTAGTACTGCTTGAATTGAAGTCTTGTATATTCAAAGTTTATCTTTTTTATTTGCTAGACGTGATTTTGCGATGGGTGTAGTATACCTTGTTTGTTGAAATAATTCCCTTAGGTATTTCTGTTTCCTCTTTATTTTTTCTTGTTCATTCTGTTCCTTGGGAAGTAAAACTGCCTGCTTCATTACAGTCTCGACAAATATTCTTGATCTCTTGTCATATGCCTGACTGAATTTGCTCCATATTTCTTGTGTATCTCATGGTGATTTATCTCATTATTTTTATAGAAAGTGTCGAAATGAATTGCCTTGATATTTTGTGTGACAACTAACAAAGAATTATACTATTGTCTGGGACATTTGATGCAAAATTATCTTGCTGTTTTCTCAGGCATCTCATGTTGAATTATCTGTTTAGTTTGTTGCACGTCACATGGTGAATATTCCTGATTTTTTGTTCGACAGTTCCACATGAATTTTCTTGATATTTTGTTGGGTTTCACACTGTGACTTATCTCATTATTCTGTCAGACATCTCACTGTGAATTATCTGGATAGTATACCCAAAGAGTCATGTTTAATTAACCCCATATTTTATCACATGTCTGACAGACAATCTTAATAATTTGTCTGAAGGCACATGGTGAATGTCATTGATATTCTGTCTTGTCTTGTGAATTTTGTGGACATGTTGTCAAATGTCTGTGGGTGAATTATCTTGATATTTTGTCAAGTGGCTTACCTAGAATATTCTTAATGTTTTGTGGGGCGGCACTTTCAGTATATTCAGTATATTGTGTCCAGTGTCGTAACAGTGAATGAACCCTATTCTTATTCGGTGTTTCACAGTGAATTATATTTCTAATGTATGGGCCATCTCATAGTGATTTATTTCGATGTCTTGTTAGTTGCCTCACTGTGAATTATGTGGACATGGTGGATTTTGTTATTTTGAAAATCTAAATGGTTAGTTTGTGTTCATTTTGTAAAAAAAATATTCTGTGACCCCCCCCCCCCTCCCCAAGATTGAGTAAGTTTGAACAGAATATGGATTTTCACACTTTTTTATGCCACTGAATAATATGGGGTTGTCATCTGGGACACTTTGTCACATAGTGTGGTTGCAAGTTATCAAGGTTTGTCTGAAATTTTGATCCCGTTTCAGTTAACATAGATTTTTATAGTTACATTTTCTGCACACCATTTGTTACATATCATGCTTCATTCATTCATTCATTCCATTCATTGGTTTGTGTGGAATGCAACAATTCCTTGCCATTCTCAGGAGCTTCTTCCATTCCTCTCTGTTATGTATTTCTTCCTGCCACCCTTCTGCACCAACTATTCTTCCATCCTTTCTCACTTCATCTTGCCATCAGTTTCTTCGTCTGTCTCTCAATTTTGTTGTTTCCTAATGCACGTATACTCTTTTGGGAATTCCGTTTTCTTCCATTCTCTGTACATGCCCAAACCAACGTAATATATTTAACCTTACTGTCTCTGTTATAATGGGTTTTTTTTACAATTGCATAAGTTTCTTTATCGGTTAATATCCTCCAATTTTCTTTTTCATTGTCATACGACTATATTGGACCTAAAATTCTTCTATATACTTTCCTTTCAAAAGTGTTCATTTGTTTTCTATCTGTCTTTGTTAGTATCCAGGTTACCTATCATGCTGCCATGACTTAATGACTGAAGTCACTCATAGACACTGAATACCCATGTAGTGTCCATGTTTTAAGTGTCAAAATGTGTTCTTGCAGGAAGCCCTACAGAGGGAGCAGCTTCTTGAAAACAAATTGGCCGCTTTGCAGCGATTAGTAGAAACGACTCGTCAGGCATCAGATCTTGGTTGGAAAGCACTTATAGATGAGGATCGTCTTCTATCACGCGTTGAAATTCTGGAAAATCAGTTACAGATTTATTCAAAAGTAAGATTAATGTGTACTTCTAGGCCTCTTTCCTTTGACTACATGATACACTTTCTGAAAGTTCACATCACATAATGGGTGGTGTAAAATATTATTGCTATATTGTTCTGTCACATATCATTGTAACAAGACATTAATGTAAAAATTATTTAAATTTGTTCCTGATTCTTTGTTTGTTGTATCTATACTGTACATCACACTGATATAATTGCCACTTTCATGGAGAGATCTATCTGTTTCTTTGTGCATCTTTAGCCTAGCTATCATTGCATTAAAAAAAAAAAAAGTCGTGCATTGGTCTTCCCACCATTCTGCACAAAATAAAAAAGGTCCCTATTGTGTCCTGACTGCTTTTGTGACAGGTTTGTTTTAACCTTTTAATGTATTGCTTCATTGATGTGTGACTTGCAGAGCACACTCATGTCTGTTGTTGTCACTTCCTGTACGAGCAACAGTGCTGCATTCATTATCAATTGTAAATATGTTGCTAGGGTATGCGGAACACTTACTGTGTGCATTACATGAGAAAATGGGAAGACACAAGTAAAATAGGTGCATATGTTGGCATTTTGCTTTAAATTGTCAAACGCTAGGATTAACAAATTGAAAATCTATGAGTAGGAACGGAGATAATTAACCGAAATGGTTCCCCGTTCTTTTCTGATACTAAAATTCGATACAGGTTGTTCTGAAACATGTTTTTCGTGGCAGAATTTTGCAGAGGACAAATTGCGGGAGGAGCTACGGAAATTACAAGAAGATAAGTGTCAATATCAGGGGACTGCTAAGGAATCTCTACGCAAAATGCTACAAGAGAAACTGGAAGCAGTACAAAAAATGCAGGATCTTGAACGGTACCTTTACTTACTTACCTCTTTACTAACTAACTAACTAACACATTCCATGGACCAGAGTCTTTCCTCAGAAACTGATACATTCTCTGCTAGTCAAGAAATTCCCTACATTTTAGGGAACCTGAAGGTTCAGTACCATGTTCAGAAGGGGCCCACCACTCATTCTCATCCTGAGCCAGATGAATCCAGTCCATTCCCTCCTTTTGTTTTTCCATAAGATCCATTTTAATGTTATCTCATCTTTGCTTAGTCTTCCAAGTGGCATGTTTCAGGTTTCCTACCAAAACCCTGTATGCATTTCTGATCAAGCAATGGTGAACAAAAGGTAACAGTGTAGTTATGCTGTATGTACTGGTATGTAGTGTGGGTGAGAACAGGTTGTTTCAAGGACAGCTGGCTTGTTTTGGAACCAGCCATATTAAAATTAATTTTATGTAGGTTGTTGGCGTGATTCATTTTGTTGTTATTAAAGGTAGCATACCGATATGAAAAGTTGCATTGTCTTTGCACTTGTTGACCATGATAGTAACGCAGTAACTTATTATTTCCTGTATTTATGAATGTAAATAGGAAGAAACCAGATGTGACATAGCCATTAGAGTGGAGGATAATACTGGAATGAGTCTTTTGAGAAATAATGCATGACAGTTTGGAGTAGATTAATGTAGTTTGGCAATAATCCTTGATTCATGAGAGGTAGAAAATTTCTTGACTAGCTCCTCAAGAAGCATTCTGCTTTATTCTGTTAGCTAAAGTTTACAGTTTATTGCTAATGTAGATCAGATATCTGCTGGTAGGATATGCTGATAACTAAGAAATTTTATACTGCTGTATGTAATTTGTTTTACGTTTTTCATTCTCTGCATTGTGGTGTAATTGTTACATATTAATCCAACAAAATGCACATAAGTAATGTTTTGACTTTTTAAAAAAATCATGCCTGTTTCAGCTCTCACTGGCCCATAATCAGGGAGTATAGCCATACAAAATGAATCATCCCCAGTATGTAGAATGACTCTGAAGTTGCCAGTGTGCAATTTAAACAAAAATTTTAGTAGCCTGTCTCATTGTGAATACATTCCAACAGATAGGCCATTGACTTCAGTGTTGTTTTGCATATTGGAGATTATTGTTTTTGTACAGCTGTACTCCGTGATAATGGGCCAGTGAGGGCCAAAACATGTCCGAGTGTGTAAAAATATTAAAACATTCCTTTTATACATTTTGTGGCATTTGTAGGAGTAAATTACTTTATGTGGTGAATGAATATTGATGTGTTTGTGTTGAATTTGTAGGACCCTGAGCAACACAGAGGACGAGTGTGCACACCTCAAGGATCTGTGTGAGCATAGCCAGCAGGACTTGCAAGACCTTGCACTAAAATACAGTCTGCAGTTGCAGAAAGTAGAGGAACTCACATCAAAACTTCAGGTCTGTGACTGTCAGATGCGTGTCTTAAAGCTCAGCCCGTATGCGGGTGTTACATGCATGAAATAATAAAATGCAATTCAAGGCCAGTCTAAACACAACTTTTATAATATATCAAATTGCTAAGCAGTTACATGTTTCGATCCTGTACACGGATCAGCGTCAGTCTTGTATAAAAAGAATACAGGAAAGGTTAAAGTTTGTATTATGTTATACACTATACTGTGAGATCTCGTAATTTCTGGTTTTTAGATTCTGAAGTTTATTTTTAAGAATATAGTTATGGTAGTTACTGCAGTTATTTTATTTTGTTTTATTATGAGTTAAAACTATTTTAATTCGGCTGCAGTTTGTTTTAGTCCTGGTTGCACATTGATTTTCTGTTCATCAATGAACCGACCAATGTGAGGTGTGTGAAATCTTGTATTTGCAGATTATTGTATCTGTTGCTCTGATTACACTGTCTTATATTCTATATGACCTTTTTAATGACTCTTTTGTTGTATAGTTTCTATTTTTGAACTGAAGTCTTCCTTGTTGACTGGGTATCTTTTGGTGTGTTCTTTAGTGTTTTGTACACCTTGTGTGTTCTTAACCTTTATTTCAGTAATATCTGTAATTGTTTTCTAGAACAGTCCACATGTCCAGAAGTATGGTATTTTAAGTCTCCCCTTGCTATGTAGCTGACAGCAATGTTGAAGCACTGAAGGGGGTATTGATTGATTGATTGATTTACGATTGGGATTGAGACTTTACAGTTCCGATGCGCCTAGGCCTTAATTGACGGACCCTTTGTGCCCCGTATCAATTCATGGGAGCCCCGTTACTCTGCTTAAGTTCCAGATGGCCCACAGACTTATACTCTTGATGTCCTGTGCCTCCAAGAAGAAGGATCCCAGATACACATGCCTCTGTGAAGCGAAAGCTTCACATTTACAAAGCATGTGGGCCAAGGTTTCACCCTCTGCTCCACACCTCCTACACAATGGACTGTCTGACAGCCCCATTAGATGAAGATGTCTCCTCAGGATATTATGCCCAGTAAGAAGACCAGTAACAACCATGGGTTATGTCCTGTTAAAGGACAGAAAACTAGCCTTGCTACTCAGACAGGGTCCTGAAATTAATTCTCTAGCCTGTCTTTGGGTGTTACTAAGACCTCACCACCATACCAATTACTGGTTAACCAACCAATGTCTAATCCATGAAGAGGGTATTGATGGTGACAGTGCAACACTCAGCTGCACCACACATTTAACATTGTCCACGTACAGTAATTAAAAATGATGGGTGTAATGTATATTTGTTTCAGGATACTGAGCATCAGAATCATGAAGCGTGTGAACGTTTAGAGCAAGAAAAGCAGGAGTTGCAGGCCAGGTTGCAAGAACAGCTGGAGGCTGAACGGGCACTTCAGCTGCGTTTGGAAGCATTGCAGTCAGATGGAGATATGACACAGAAACAGTTGGTAGCCCTGCAGTCACATCTTCATGATCTGCAGCCAAATAATGTTATCGACACAAAAATAGATATTGACAGCTTCAAGTCTACAGATTCTACAGGTGATTTTCATCATTCAATCTTGCAACCACCTGAAGCTGTCAGTGTTTGAACGTTGATCTTTGAATTATTCACCATTGGTGTAATGATTATATTTGTGTTATTGTTACTTGCGTCAGTAGAAGTGCACAGTCATTGAAGTGGATGTAGCATTGGAATTGCAGGCTTAGATGGGGGTCTTATATTAGTCCATGGTGATGAATGAGTATGAAGTATTTGTGAATTGTAGAAATGCCCCATTGCCATTTTGTGTACCCAATATCCTGTATGGGTTATACTGGGATTGAATGTGGACTAGATGGTTAGAACTTGATTCATACACGGGCATGGAATTTTCTCTAAATTGCACCATATGCAGGAATAATTTAAATTTCAGTTCCATATGTCCTTGATAGGTGTTGTGCTTCTTGCGTAACACTTGGCTTATCTTGGCACAGGGAGGATGTTAACTTCCATATGCCACGTGTACCCACATATAGCACTACTGTGCGTGTAATATCACCTCTCCTTCATGATCAGAAATTTGCAGAAAAATCCCCATGCAGGACATGCTTAACTTTGCGCTCCGCTTTAAGGCAGTCCCCCATTTTTTATATGATGAATTACGAAAAAATTTTTGTCTTGTATTCAGGCACATACAGTAAGTTGTGCCTTGTGTGGGTCTTTAATGTGTGTATGATCAGTGGCAGTTTTTGCCTTTATGTGGGCCCTTCACTTGGATATGATCCAGTGGCATTTGTTCCCTTATGCAGACCCTTCAGTTGTGTATGATTCACTGGCACCCTAAAATCAGTAGGATATAAGGGATAGGTACATAAAGGTCAGTGTGTGTTGAAGGTGTCAGTCTTCAGTACATTTAAATCATAAGTTGCAGTTATAGTGTACTAGAAGCTGTCAGCATAATATCCTGGGATCATTGTGTAAGTGGGGTGTGGCCAGCTGCTGTGTCTGAAGCTGGTAAATGGAGTTTCTGTCACTTGATTGTATAGTGTTGTAATTGTATCCATTCTGCACGCATAGTTTGAACACACGTACTGAGGAGGTCAAGCAGGTATTCATGACACAAGTGCATTATACAGTGCTCATTTAACATTAAGAAGGTATCTTCTCTGTTTATTTGAGTGACACAGTGACATCTGTGGCGGAAACTGGGCCTGGGACTTAAAAGTAATTTGTCATTTGCTCTTTACAGCCACCCAGGTAGACATCATCTTGGAACGAATCGAACCAGATAACATGAAAGAGGCATTAAAAAATACACAAGATGAGATTGAGAATCTTCAGTCACTACTCAGAAAATCTGAGGAGGAATTAAAGGAGAGTCATGAAGTAGTGGACCAGCTTCACAGTGAGTGAATTTGTTGTAGCTTGTAACATTACTTGATTGTGTGAATGAGCGAATGCTGTCTAGTCATTTTATCAAACCATGGATTAGGTACAGTAATCCCTGTTAAGACTCCTTTTAAAATAGTGCAGAAATTAAGTTTTTAAGCCCCTACAAAGGGCCCTGTTAATTGAAACCCTCTGATTTCGTTGTGGTTTATAGTATGGGAGTGGATTCTCTGGTTTCCTGACCAAAATGTTAAGTATTGAAACTCCACACAACATACGAGATTTCACGGACGGGTTGGTTGGTTGGTTGGGGATTTTTGGCTTGTGGGATGTGATGCTGTGTCAGTGGGTTATTGTTTCCCAGCATTTTGAAGGAATGTCGTGCCTTCAGAGTGTTGGGAAGCACTAACCGAATGACACAGCATCACGTGCCAGACAACCTGAATCCACACCATTGTTTCTTTGTAATACAAAGTCTTATTTTCCATGTTCTTCACTGTATCTGCACACAAATAACGTGGACAGTAGAACAGCTCAGAAGAAAACTGCCATTTTCTTTAATGTGCCCTTTGACAGGTCCTTCAAGGGAATTTGTTCTATTTGCTTCTCATTCTTAGGTTTCCTACCCTTCCCTATCATTTTTCCCCACACTTGATGCTTTAAGATCAGAAGCTCTGTGTTTTCACCATAGCACGCATTTTTGTGTTTCATGTGCCGCTGTCAATAGCCAGCAGGCCCTTCCCTAAATAGCCGTGACTGATAGGTATTTGTAAGGAGGTTGCATTTTCTGTGAGATTGAAATCATTTCCTAAATATTATTTGTACGTATTGTAAATCATTATGTGGTTAAATGAGTAATCGTCTTAAAACGGTCATCCCTAAAACATGATTTGAAGCTAACCATTGTCAGCTGTTGTATAATTTACTTCCATTACAAGCATAGTGTGCAAATTATTTCAGTGTTTTTGTTTGGAAAAGAACAAAATTTGCATGATTGTGTAATTCATACAGTATGTATGTTTGAATAGCTCAGCCTTGGTCATTGGTGCATAAATATTTGTAATTTGTAGGTAAAACTGGAAACTGGATAGAGTTGTTAGTGTGATGGTGGGGTGTTGTGTAAGTAGTATGGTAAATAGTGGTACGTGCAGTTTTTGCCATAAGTGTTTCGTGTTGTACAGTGTTTTCATTCCTTGTGGGAGGTTACTTCGATTTCTTATCAAGACAGCACTGAAAGGTTTAAACTGGCAGAACTGAGCATTGAAGCCTTAATTGCATCTAAGTTGGGCACTTGGTATAACCTGTGATGTAATTTATTTCAGCACAACTAGAAGAATCCCGGATACAGGAAGACTCGAACTCCGAGCGAATTCGTGAGCTTCAGGAACGATTAGAAGGATTAGAATTAGATTTAAAATTAGATCGAGTTGAAAGTTGTCATGAAGATGGAGACTGCGATAAGAAACTTGTAAGTTGTTACGCAGTTAAGACAGTTAAGTCCTTGGATTCCGTGGTACATTCAATCATTCTGACGGTTCCTTTGTAAGCTGACAACTGTGTATCTCCACCACACCACTCCTGACTGTTGACCTCCTTCATAAACCGGTATCAATAGTGCAAGATGTCAGGCTCCTGCAGTTTAGGCTTCCGTTTGCCTGATGTGTTACACAGCATATTTTGGTACTTGTTTACCGACATTTCAGGACTCATAGGCTGTCCTGAAATGTCAGTAAACTACTCCCAACATGTGCTGCAAGACATTCCAGATGAGCGGTGGCTCCAGGTATCAGCAAACTGATGCACACCTACACAAGGGTGCACTTATCTGTGTTATCAGCACAAGTTAAACCCTGCTGCTTTGATAAAGTCGTGGACCAGTGTAGTCTCGTTTAAAAACTTAATGAGCTCGTTACCCCTTGCACACTAGTTTATTTGAACTATATATGTGAGTGGCAGTACTGGGCTGTAGTGACACTGTCTTGTTACAGGTCTCTCTCGATACATATTCCAGCCATGCAAAGCGGCTGAAAGCTGACATTGCTAAACTGGAAGGTAAGATGCAGCATTTTAAGATCAGGAATGCATGTTATTGGTTAGTAGCCACTTTCAAGAAGGGACACATTTAGTTGTACACCAGTAATTCTCAAGCAGAAGCCAACTCTCATTTGGTCATATGGAAGTATGAATAATGGATTGTCTCCATTTTACTTGATATGCGACAATCCCTACTTTGAGACATTTTATTATTATAAAATATAGACCAAGAGTTATCCGAGGCAACAATTGAAATATTCAGTGAAATTTGTAGCTGATGTCTTGTGCTTTAAGATTTATTGTCCTTCATATTCAGTGTCTGGCTCATTTCCAGTCTTCCGTGTAAATTTCACACTGTTTATCGTTTAAATTCACTTCTCCACAGAGAAGTGATAAATGTGGATTTTACTAGAAGGTTCATTCACCAACAAATGCACTCTTTGTTAAACTTGACAAAGTTTTAAAATTTACATTAAAAATCACTTTGGTTTGCTCCTACATGTTTTGGTCTACGTCCATCGTCAGGGAGCCTTCATTAGAACCTAGCTAAAGTATAAGCATAACATATAATGACATAGTTTTTTACCGAATTTTAACCTAAATATAACTTTAGCTAGGCTCTAATGAAGGGTCCCTGATGATGGTTGTAGACCGAAAACATGTAGGAGCAAGCCAAAGTGATTTTTAATGTAAATTTTAAAACTTTGTCAAGTTTAATAAAGAGTGGATTTGTTGGTGTATGAACTTTGTAGATATCAAAATGCACGGTACAGCGATTTTTAAAAAAAAGTGGATGTTACTGTCTCATTATGCTTTGATAAAGAAAACCATGAATGATGTTGATGACCATTTTTAGTTCAGCGAACACCCTGTGATCTGTGAAATGCCGTACCATGGCTTAGGACTTGTTTCAGATGTACACAAATTGATCTTCATGGATTTTCATTATCTTTTGTCAACATGAAGGCAAAAACAGTTAACCTTTTCAGGCTGTTTCTTGCTGCACAGTTTACACTCTTATCAGATTTGTGTACCACATCAAAAGTCAGTATGCTAGTCACATTTATAAATTTTAGATATTTTTGTTCCAGCATGCTATTTGATGTGTATTAGTGTGAATAAAAAGTGCCTGTCCAAAACCCAGATATCCTTTGTCTAGGCTTCTAAATACACAATGTGGTTAAATAGTGACTGAACTGATCAAACTGCATGTTATTGTGATGTTCTGGGGAAAAATTAGTACTCTTGTGTTACTGAAGGCTAAGCTTATTGTTTAAAATGTAATTGAATAAGCTAGAATCAATTGCTGCTGTTTACTGTGGCAGTAGACACACTGGAAACTTGCATCTGGTCGATGGCCATTTTCCACGTAGTGTAGGAGACTTTGTATCTGGATGCGTAGGTCTATGGTGTGTATCCTGACCTGAGAGGATTATGGAAAAAATTACACTGAGCTTTGGTGTGTCATGAATCGTACTTGTTGTATAGGGAAAATATTCAATGTTTGAGGGCCAAAATGAAATTTTGGTTTTTGTCTAAAGAGGAATTGACTAGAGATACAAGAAAAAAATATTAGTGATTAATTACCTAGGAAAAATATTCAATGTTTGAGGGTCAAAGTGAAATTTTGGTTTTTATCTAAAGAGGAATTGACTAGAGATACAAGAAAAAATATTGGTCATTAATTACTGGACTGTAGAATAGAGAGATGTGAACAGGAATATGCCAGCCCCTTATGCAACATAGTTTTGTCCAGCATGGTTTTTGATGGTGCAGTTGAAATTAACTATATGGAGAAAAAGAGTGTTGAACACTGGAACATTTAAATACACATGCGTAAATACTGAGCTATTGCTTGAGATCTGCTGGCTGTGATGTAGTGTAGCAGTAGTAGTTTGGATGTAGGCCGAAGGAAATGGTACCTACACTAATGTAATTTGCACTGTTTTGTTTGTTATGCTTGAGGATAGAAGCATGTTGCTTGGTGTTTGTTTCAAGACTTTTTTTTTTTGGTAACATATTACTTTTTCTATATGTTGGAAATGTAATGGGAAAACAGACTTGACAATAACCTGGTATACGCACGAACTTTAGCATGGTGTAGTGGTGAATGTCCTGCTCTTGTATGCCATGACGTAACGAACATGATTTCTCTCAAGCTGGTGTCATCAGTTATGCGGTGTACTTCTAGGGCTAGCTTTATATTCCTTTTGTAATTACAATTTAATTGCACTTATTCATTATTTAATGGGATGCTTTGGTTTTCCATTTTTGTGTTTGCATTCCAGTTTCTTGGAAATTTGTAATAAATGTATGAGAAATAAGTTGACATTTCTGTAAGTAAAACAGTATTCAGTTCAAGTGCGTGGAACCAAAAATACAGGCTTTGAATCAGTAAATTCAGATTATGCCACTTTCTCTGCCCACGTATCGTTCATAATGTTGGGTCATCGTTTATGAAAATATAATTAATTTCTCTGTTTTAGACGCCCTTATTTATATTGGAAAGAAATTATTGCACTATGTAGTTTTGTCACACCCTCATTCACATATACGTACCATACGGCTCTTTTTTCACTGCATTTAGAGTAATTGCCTGCTGAATTTCCTGTTCCCCTTTACACATTTGTGCTCATTTACTCCTTACCTTAAGCCAGGGGTGACCATACTTCCACAGCTTGATCATTAATAACTCATTTTGTCACTGTTGCTGTAGTATGTGATCCTGTGAATTTTCATTATGCTTGTCATTGTAGTTACTGTCGTTTAGGTCAGCAGTGACAAGTTTCTCTGTTCTCAAGTTCCTTCTGTGAAACACTTAGTGATAACCGTAGTTGATGTGACGTTCCAAGCTGCTGACTGCAAAGACTGATATTCATTCCCTTGTTTGTGAGAAATGTAATGGTCAATATGCCCACATGAGCCATTGGCAGCTTGATTAGTGGTGACAGACATTCCATATACAGGTATGCGCTGCACAATGATGTTTCGGTCAGTGACGGACCACATTTGACGGTGGTCCCATAAGATCATAGTATTATAATATAATACTTACCATTGTGTTAAAATTGTCTACAGTATTCAGTACAGTAATATGCTGTACAGGATTTTAGCCTAGGAGCAATAGGCTATACCATATAGCCTAGATGTGTAGTAGGCTATACTGTCTAGGTTTGTATAAGTACACATTCACACAATGACGAAATCGCCTAAACATGCATTTCTCAGAATATATCCCCATCGTTAAGCAACGCGTGTCTGTGTAGAGTTTTTTTATTATTTCATTACCTTGTATCATCCTAGTAACACTAGAACCAACAACGAGACTTCTATCATACGAATCTCCAACGCCACACGTGACGCATTCAGACCTGCTAATTCACCATCCAGACCCTCCCACCAACACCAACAATGACAGAGCCCAAGGGAGATGACCTCCGCCCAGGATACCACACACCAACGCGCGCCCACCGCCGTACCTGCTCATACGCATTTTATATCTCATATATAATTATTTGGCCGGATGATGAGATCTCAACATCCGCCACACACAATATTTAGTCTCGTAGAACTTTGCAACCTGATGATGGCCGAGTTGGCCGAAACATGTCGTTTCATTAACATCCAATAAAAGTAGTTGTTGTTTTGACTTACTTTACCTTTATTTTCACTGAGAAGGTTATATTGGGATGGAATTTTTCCATGTTGCATCAGTCCCATTAGACTTTAAAAACATTTGCTGTGTCTGTCTTGACTGCCTGTGTTACATAATTGTGTCATGTAACACATGTGAGGAACAAGAATTGATCAAAAAGAATAGGTGGTAGAGGACTGCTGATAGGGCAAGTGGAAAATATTAAAAGGGACTTAATTGAAATGCATTGTGACGATAATTGGATTGAGGTGGCTCTCGATTTTGGGACAGTTTTTCTTTGTATTTGGTGTTGTTCATATCTTTCTTACTGGCAGAGTATGTTCCTCTCGTAGAACATATTGTATTGAAATACAGTATGGCAACCCAAATGCAGATTTATGGTATTGTATATATTAGTTAACGCTGCGTCTCTAAATAACATACATGAAAATAATCTTCCATACTTTTTGCCATGGTGTAGATGTAATTCAAAAGAAAACCAGTAATTCGTGTTGAGTTGAAGATTTCAGTGACTTTTCCTAACGAAAGTTCAGTTCTGGACAGAGAAGGAAACTGTAGTCGACTTTATGATCTGCCTACTTACTGACCCTTGCTGCGTAGTGAAGTTGCATTTGTGGCTGGTGACATGTAATTTGACACTTGTTTAATATTTGTTAAGTGTAAAATTTAATTATGTAGTTTGCTTGGTTGTGCATTAATATTGTTTGTGTCTTTTTGTAGAAGGTCATCGTGATTTGGAATTGTGTGTAGAGCATTACGTCTGCATGGTGGCTGTTTTAAAAGGTTTGGTTACACCACTCATGTTGCAGCATGCTCTGTCTTGCTTCCTGCACATAGATATTAAACTTCTAAGTAAAGAGGCTTTTTTTGGTAGAAGGCTTTTGTTTTTCTTACATGTTCAACATGGGTCTGTTTGTGTTACAGTAATACAGACAGCCAAATTTTGTGCACTCGTTTATCTATTCCATTCATTCGTTTGTTCGTTCTTTCATTCATTCATCGTTCTTTCTTTACTTTTCTTTCTTTCTTTCTTTCATTCAGTCAGTCAGTCTTTGATTACTTGTAGCACATTCAGTACATTACATCTGTGCCATTTTTAACAGCACCATCTATTTGTGACTCATAATTGCATGTGCTTGTTTTTCTTGATTGACAAGGTATTGAACCTTTAAAACATCTGCATGTGCCTGTGTGAAGACACATGCAAACACGCCTCTAATATTCATTTTATATGTTTAGATAACAAGGAAATTTACAGCATTTTTAAGTTTTGCTGCGTGATCTCTGTCTTTGTTTTCCACAAAATGCCTTTTAATTCATAATTTTATATTTTTCTGTTCAATTAATACATTTTTATAGCAGTGTACTTAAGTTTAAATACCGTCCTGATAAGATAAAGGTTAAATGAGCTGATGGATGCATGTAATATATGTGTGTGTGCGTGTGCGCGCATGCGTGTGGAATACAGAGTTAGATTGTAGTTCATTTAAAAGGTGGAATGTTTTCACATTTGTACAGTCTGTTGGAAATTAGTTGTATTGGTGCTTCTGTCACTAAAACAATACATTTTTATCGTATCTTAACCTTTGTTTATTGTCTGGCTCATTTCTTTGCCATTTGGTATAGAATCACAAGAAAGTACAGCATATAATCAACTTTTGTGAACAGGAAATCATTATTGGAGTAGACTGCAACAGTTGAGTTTCTGCCATCAGTGGTGAAGAGGATTTGAGCCTTCTGGGGTGTGGTGGTATGTCACTGTGTAAATGGTTGCCCACATGTCAAATTAACTGTAATGCCTTTATCTTGAAGTCTAATCAGTCTGTGCAGAGTCATTGATGGACTGACTACTGTGGAAGATGAAAGTGGCATGATTCTGCGTTATGTTGGGAGCATCTCACCCAGCTACTCAACTGCACCACATCCCAAAAGACTCAACTCTTCATCGAAGTAATTTATTTTCTGTTTTTGTTCTTAACACATTCGCTGCCAGCTATTTAAATACCCAGGGGCATTAAAATGCCAGCCATTTAAAGGGCCCACAGCCCCTTCTTTCATGATTTCAGTAAAAAAATAATTAACATGAAAACTGTATGAGATAAAGACTTGAAATTTAAAACATACCTTCAGTAATTTTTCAGCATATGATATCATGTGTAGCAGCCTTCTGGATGTAGAGGAACACCACACGGAGCACAGAGAAATCTAGTTTCTTTCTTGATATTTTTTCGCACACACACTCGACATTTTCGTGTTGGCGTTTTATCATTTTTTGTGGGTGGAATATGGACCAGTTTGTGATTCTTTGGTTTTTCCATCAAGCCTGCCAGGGGGGTCATTTTTGGGGGCACGTTTTGATGGAGTAGGTGTAGGTGTTCTACTCGACCCTTGCAACCCATCAGATGATGACGGTGACGATACAGCATCTGATGTGTGTATCAGATTTTCTGTGATATCTGACATGAAATCTAGGAATGATTTGTGGGAATTAGGATTATTCTTTGAAAAGGTAACATAACTGTTGAAAAGGCAACATTGG
>Ga0123353_10005697_pt1 | contig 16420 bp, 17 predicted proteins | sample TergutLab28metaG_3_FD_92763 | JGI IMG/M metagenome (GOLD analysis project Ga0123353, IMG submission 92763) | Labiotermes labralis P3 segment gut microbial communities from Petit-Saut dam, French Guiana - Lab288 P3 | ecosystem: Host-associated > Arthropoda: Insects > Digestive system > Gut ... | reverse complement strand
GCTCTCCGAGACGGGGCCGTCCCAGCCCGCGTTGAGCTGGAGGTACCGGGAGGTCTTGATGCCGTGCTCCAGGCCGGCTCTTCTGTAATTGTCCAGGTATTTGTACCAGGTCCACTTGATCGCCCCGTTCACGCCGGACTGGAAGGGGTACTCGCAGTCCCCGATGTGGTCGAGCTTAATCCCCATGCCCTCGTAGTTCTTCGCGCTGTTTATCATGGCGACGACACTGGCCATGTTCCTGTTGGGCGCGTCGCTGGTGTGCACGATCATATCCGGGGCGATCTTCTTGATCTTGGCGGCCAGTTCGCCGTAGGCATTCATATTGTAGGGGTCGTTTTTATCGTCCCCCGCTTCGTCGTAGAGGAAGAAGCCGCCAACGCCCGGCACGTCCTTCCAGAAATTCACGTAGTCCTCCAGCTGCTCCCGGGTCAGATCCAGCTGGTAATGGTGCGGCTGGCGGTTGTCCTTCCAATGGTCCTGCCACTGCCACGCCTCCTGCACGAACAGCCACATGCCGTATTTGTCGCAAAGCTCTGCGATATGCAGGTTCTGCTCCCTGGTCTGCATTTGGCAGGACCACACGTTCTCGATGAAATCGACTCCGCACTCGGCCATCATACGGTAATGGTAGTCGTCGATTTCCGAGCCGGGCTGGAAGGTCATCGGGCCCCAGCCCATATCTTGCCTGCAGGGCGGGAAGAAGGCCGAGATGATGATGCGGTCCGCTATGCCCGTTCTGTCTACAGCGGCATGAGAGACGACGGCGCCGCTTGCAAGCAGCAACAGGAGGACCAGTGAAAATGCCAACATTTTCCTTTTCATGCGAACGCTCCTTTATATACTTTTATTCAATACATTTAAAAGCATAGCTCACAGGCATTATAACACGTGCCGCGGCGATTTTCAATCAAATTATATCACAAGGGGCGTGATTTCCGACCGGTTTCTCTCTTTCTTTGTGTGTGTTTTAGCGCGCTAAAGTCAAGTAGACTTATAGGCACGGAAGACACAAATTGATCCATTGAAAGGGAGAGAAAGAAATGAAAACAACAACCGGAAAAATCGGAGGAAAATGGGCAAAGTTGACCGCGGCGCTCATCGTGGTTGCCCTGTTCCTGGGCAGCTTCTCCGCCGCGGCGTCCGCGGCGCAAACGCCGGCAAGCATGACGCGGGCGCAGAGGGACTTCATCGCCAAAGTGGGCGCGCTGGTATCGGCTGACATGAAACGAAGCGGCGTTTTGGCTTCCCTCAGCCTGGCGCAGGCGATTCTCGAGAGCAACTGGGGAACCTCAACGCTCACGGAGAAGGCAAACGCGCTGTTCGGCATCAAGGCAGATGCCCGATGGAACGGTAAAACATACAGCATCGCTACGAAGGAGTGCTATGACGGCGTGAATTTCGTAACGATCAACGCGAACTTCCGGGCATACAACGATTGGGAGCATTCGGTTGCCGACCACTCCGCCTTCCTCGCCGGCCTTCCCCGCTACGCGGCCGTCATCGGTGAGAGAAATTACAGAAAGGCATGTGCCGCCATCCATAAGGCGGGCTACGCCACCGACCCCGGCTATGCCGACAAACTGATCAGGCTGATTGAAACCTATGGATTGACGGCCTATGACGCCGCGGATACGTTTGAAACATACACCGTGGCCAAAGGCGACAGCCTCTGGAGCATCGCCAAGAAGAAGCTCGGCAAGGGGGAGCGGTATGCCGAAATCAAAGCCCTCAATGGGCTGGCAAGCGATAAGATCAAAACCGGGCAAAAGCTCAAGCTCCCGAAGTAACCTAAGCGGCAGCGTCAAGGCGTTGCCGTTTTTTATGTCTTGTAATGTAAAAAATACTTGACATTAAGTTTAATTCATGATACTATATGTTTAACAAAGAGCACTTGCGTGCGGAAGGAGCATCACCATGAGCTACACAGCAAAGAGAACCATCGTCAGCATGGGCGCGGGGAGCCTTCTCGCTGCCGCCTACGCGGTCTATGCCCTTGGGGAGAAAGCGCCCGCGCCGGAGGACCTGAAGGCCTGGGCGGTCGCCATGCTTGCCTTCATCGGGATCGGCGCCGCCGCGGTCATCGTCATTATGATCCTGTTTCATATCGTGTTCGCGATCAGCGTCGCGGCAAAGGAAAAGATGCAGGGGCGGGAACCGGAGGAAAACGTCGAAAGGATTATGAAGTCCTCCATGCTTGAGGATGAAATGGATAAGCTGATCGAGTTCAAATCCGGCCGCGTCGGGCACATATGCACCGGCTTCGGCTTCGTCGCCGCCCTTGCCGCGCTGGCTTGCGGGGCGCCGGCCGTATGCGCGCTGCACATCCTGTTCGGAGCGGCCATCCTCGGTTCTCTTGCCGGAGGGGGCGTCAGCATCTATTATCATGAGAGGGGCTTACGCAATGGCTAAAAAGCTGGTCATCACCAACAACATCCGCAGGCTCCGCTTTTTTGCCGATGAAATGACGCAGCTGGAGCTGGCGGAGAAGGCGGGCGCCTCCCGGCAGACCATCATGGCCCTTGAGGCGGGCAAATATACGCCGTCGCTGGAGCTTGCCTTCCGGATCGCGGACGTCTTCGGCGTGCCCATCGGCGAGGTGTTCGAACGCAAAGAAGAGGAGGGAAAGCAATGAAAGCGGCTGTATATGAAAAATACGGCGCTCCGGAGCTACTGAGAATAGAGGAGGTTCCCGCGCCTGCCCCCGGGGACAGCGAGGTTTTGGTGAAGGTACACGCGGCGTCCGTCAACGCGTACGACTGGCATTTGATACGGGCGAAGCCGTTTTTTACCCGCTTTCAATCGGGCATGTTCCGGCCCATGAACCATATACCGGGGGCCGATATTGCCGGCGTGGTGGAGGCGGCAGGCAAATCGGTGACCCAATGGAAACCGGGCGACAGGGTATACGGCTGCCTGGAATCCTGCGGAAAGGGCGGCCTCGCGGCGGGCGGCTTCGCCGAATATGCCTGCGCGAAGGAGTCCGTACTGGCATCCATGCCCTCCAATGCGTCCTTCGGGGAGGCGGCGGCGCTGCCCATGGCCGCGGTGACCGCCCTGCAGGGCCTGCGCGGCAGCGGGCAGGCTATACCCGGGCGGAAGATGCTGGTCAACGGCGCTTCGGGCGGGGTGGGCAGCTACGCGGTGCAGCTTGCCAAGGCTTTCGGCGCGCACACCACGGCCGTCTGCAGCGCCGGGGCCGTGGACATGGTGCGCTCCCTCGGGGCGGACTGTGTGCTGGACTACACGGCGCGGGGCTTCCATATCGATGGCGCATACGATTTGATCCTTGACGTCGCCGCAAGCCTTTCCGTCCCGGCATACCGCCGTGCCCTGGCCCCGGGCGGCGTCTGCGCCGTGGTCGGGTTTTCATCCATCCGGCAGCTGCTGGGCATTGCCTTCGCGGGCAAGAGGATCCAAATGGTGATGGCGGACAACACGAGCCAAAGCGACCTGGCTGATCTCAACGCGCTCTATGAGGCAGGGGAAATCAGGTCCGTGATCGACAGCACATATCCCCTCCATGAAGCCGCGCAAGCGGTCCGGCACGTTGAAAGCGGGCATCCGAAGGGCAAAGTGGTGATTGACTTGACGCGCCGCATACGCTATAATTGATTGGTAATGCTGCACGGGGGGGGGGACAAAGGATTGCCAATGAACAGATGCGCAAAGCGTGTTCTATCGGCCCTTATGGGCTTGGGTTTAAGCGCGGCAACGCTGCTCGGTACGGCGGTCAGCGCGATGGGAGCCGGTTGGCCGACGGAGGAATTCACCGCGGGGCCCATGCCGGCGTGGTTTTCCCCGCTTCAATACCGGTTCGAGTATGTGCGGAGATCCATCCCCCTGACCAATGTGCTGACCACCGGCCTGCTGGTGCTGCACGAGGGACAGCTGGGGTATGAGAAATATTTCTATGGCTGGGACGCGCAGTCGCCCCAGGCGATGTTTTCCGTCACGAAATCGGTGGTGTCGGCGCTGGTGGGGATCGCGGTCAAGGAGGGGAAAATAGAGGGCGTTCACCAGAAGGTGATTGAGTTTTTCCCCGACGCCGTGATAATAGACGCGCGTAAGCGCGATATGACCATCGAGCACCTGCTGACCATGCGCAGCGGCCTGCCGGGGGATACGGACAGGCAGGACCTGCGCTGGTGGGAGGCGGAGGATACCGGCCTGGCGGCCTTCGAGACGCCGCTCCTTGCCGCGCCCGGCGAGGTGTTTTCCTACAGCAGCGGCCCAAGCATGCAGACCCTCGCATGCCTTGTCAGCCGCGCGGTGGGCCGAAACCTGTTTGACTACGCGAAAGAAAAGCTCTTCGGGCCGCTGGGTATGCGCTCGGTGCGGTGGGACGCCGCGCGGGACGGCGCAAACTATGGCGGCTTCGGACTTTTCATGACCCCGCGGGATATGCTGCGCTTTGGCTATTTGTATCTGAACGGGGGCCGGTGGGACGGGCAGCAGATCCTGCCCGAGGGCTGGGTGGCCCAGAGCGTCCCGCGCGGCCTGGCGGATCAAAATGGCGGCGGCTATGGCTATCTGTTCCGGGCGGTTGGCAGCGGGAACGCGGACGCCTACCAGGCCCAGGGGCAATTCGGGCAGTTTATCGATATTTTACCCGCGCAGATGGCTGTGATTGTGCGCACGGGCTGCCCGGGGCCGGTGGTCTATACCGCCGTACAGGCGCTGAACTTTATTGAGCATAGCATGGGGGTCAAGCTGCATGGGCTGAAGTCCCTCTTCGAGCTGCAGGGGGTACCTTTGGCGTATTTGGCAAAGGAACACATGAAGCTTTTATCATAGAAGGAGGTAAGACGCTTGGCACAGGATACTATACCAAAGGGGCGCACATACATCAGCAGGGGCGAAACCGTGCGCTACATCATGTTCCACATGTCCGCCAGCATGAATATCGGCGATACAGACGAACGCTTCCTCAGCCAGATACTGAACATCCGCTTTTCGCTGCGCACCTGGCTGGATTGGTTCATCATCGGGCCGTGGGACATCCTCAACGACGTGCTGTTCGCCCACATGGTGGACCGCACACGCACCCGCTGGGGCAAGTTCATGCCCTATCTCACCACCACGCTGGTGGCCGGCGTGCCCATCATGTTCTTCTATTACTTCCTGTCGGTCATCTTCTGGGGCACCCCGGGGGACTACATGCCGAAAATCATCGCCTACACGCTGTTCCGGGTGCTCAAGGACCTCAATGACACCTTCCACGGCACGGCGCGCAGGGGCGTGCTGGCCACCATTACCCCCGACGTGGACGAGCGCTCCCGCCTGACAAAAAACACGGAGTTCTTTTCCAACATACTGGGGGCGGGCCTGCCAAAATACATCATGCAGCTGATCTTCACCGTCCTGGATAACCGGGAGGGCGTCACCGCTGTGCAGATGGCCCGGGACGACCGTAATGTCATCATCGCGTTCGGCACCTTCCTGGTGGTGGTCTCCGCCGTATTCGCGCTCATCTACGCCTGGCGCGGCAAAGAGCGCGTGCAGCAGAGCGTCGATCTGCCCAAGCTGTCCATGAATATCAAGTCCGTCCTGCGCAACCGCCCGCTGCTGCTGATGATGCTCTCCGAGCTGCTGGGCCAGTTCACGGTCAGGGGCAGCTTCGAGAGCCTGTACTACAACTCCGTGCTGCGCTTCCCCTTCATGCAGACCCTGGTGGGCGTCCCGGGCGCTGCCTCCGCCCTGGTGCCGTATCTCCCCAAGGTGTGGACCTGGCTGCGGGGCACATTCTCCACGAAGACGCTGTGGATTTTGAGCGAGCACACCATGGTATTCCTGCGCGTGCCCACGGCGCTCATTGGGCTGGTCGGGAACATCTATCTGGATAAGTGGAAGATCTTCCCTGTGATCGCCGTGCAGGAGCTTCTGTTCACGCCGACGCTGACCATACGCGGCGTGATGGAAAAGGAGATGCGCAACGAGAGCATGGATTATGCGGAGTGGCAGACCGGCTTCCGCAATGAGGCCATGACCGGTACCCTAAAGGGGCTTGTGGCGAAGCTGTGCAGCTACATATTCAACGGCTTTTCCAATCTCATTCTGGAGAAAATGGGCATCAAGCAGGCCGAGGGCTACCTGAACCAGACGGAGAGGAACAAGCGCAACATCTTCCTGTTCTGGCTGCTGCTGCCGGGCCTGACCGGCGGGCTGCTCAGCCTGATTCCCAAGCTGTTCTACAACATCAGCAAGGAGGAGCGCGTGCGGATGTACGCCGAGCTGGCGGAGCGCCGCGCGAAGGTCCGCGCGGAGATGGACAGAAATTAATGCCCCGGCAGCGGAATATGATCCAGACTGACCACCGGGATGCCCTCGAAGGCGTCCCGGCGGTTTTCTTCCGTCAGCACGAAGGCGTTCACCGCGACGGCGCAGCCCAGCTTCTCCGCCACGGCGTAGATTGCCCGCAGTGTGCCGCCGGTGGAGAGCACGTCGTCCACCACGCACACGCGCTTGCCCCGCAGCAAATCCTGCTGGTCACGCCCGAGGAAAAACTGCTGTTGCTGCGCCGTCGTGATGCTCTTAACATCCATTACCAGCGGGTCGTCCATATAGAGCTTGCGGGCCTTGCGCAGCACGACATAGTCCTCCTGCCCCAGCTGCCAGGCCAGCTCCTGCGTCAGGGCGATGGCCTTCGACTCCGCCGTGAGCAGGATATCGAAGTCATAGCCTTTCAAGCGCTCCGCCAAAGCCTGCGCCGCGTCCCGATTCCACTCGGCGCGCCCCATGGGGTCGAAGGCATAAATCCGAAAGCCGTCCTCGCTTGTCACCAGCGGCAGTTCAATTTCAAGCTCACCCAGGCGCACGGGCCAGGCGGCGGGCCAGTTCTGTTCGCCCATGAAGCACTCTCCTCTCCGTCAATAGGCGCTTCGAATGAAGCGATCGTTCCGCCAGTCCTGGGCAAATTGAACGGGGGTCACAGCCAGGGAATACAATTGCTGCGCGACGTAGATGAAGGCGGCGAAGGTACCGAACTCGTGCCCGCTGTTCCAGGCGTCCCGCAGCTTGGCCATGGCGCCGTCCCAATCATAATAGACGAAAACCCAGCAGATATCACTGGTCACGACAGCTTCGCTGCCGTCCTTCAGCGTGGCGGCCACCTCGCAGCGGAAGTACAAGCTAGCGGCGTCGTTCAGGAACATGCCGGCTGTGGGCAGGGTCAACGCGGCGTCCTGTGCCCCTTCAATGTCAAAGAAGCCCACCGGCCCCCCCATGAACCCCTGGTCGATCACGTCAAATTTCGTCCATTGATAGCGCAGGGGCGATCCGTCGCTTTCCTTTGGCGCTTCCGCCTGCGTTTCCAGCTTGATTTCTTCGCCCTGAACGACACACAGGCGCTTGGCGGGCTGCCGCGTAATGCCGGGAACGTAATCCGGGTTGGGCGCGGCGCTTGCCGGTGCCAGCAGGGCAAAAGCCAACGCGCAGGCGAGCAGGGCGCAGAGTATTTTTTTCATAAAAAAGCTCCATTCCATCCATTTACCTATTAGTCGCTTCGAAGGAGGCATAATCCTTGCATATAGAAAAAATTTCACTCGCATAACAGCGTATACAACGTGGGCTTCACGTGGAATTCCTCCATCGCCGCCAGCACCTCCCGCAGGGCCGGGGCGTCCTCCCCTGCCCTTTTCCCGGTTCGCACAGCCCGAATCAGCAAATTCTTCGGCGTGTGCGAAAGGTCCACGAACTCCAGCAGCTGCGTCTTATACCCGTGATGCTCCAGCAGGTTGGCGCGGATGGCGTCCGTCGCCAGCGCGGCGATTCTTTCCTGCACCACCCCGTAGCGCGTAATCAAAGACAGGCTGTCAGATCGCATTTGGCCATTGAGCTCGTGCTGACAGCAGGGCACGGCGAAGATATACTTGGCGTTCCAGATCACTGCGTTAAACAGCGCGTAGTCAGTCGCAACATCACAGGCGTGCAGCGAGACCACCATGTCCACGCGGCCCGGCGGGCGGTACCCCGCGATGTCGCCCACCTCAAAGCGCAGCCGGTCATATCCATACCTACGCGCGCACGCGTTGCAATGGTCGATCACATCGGCTTTCAAATCCAGCCCCGTGATGTGCGCCTCGATTTTTCGCACAAATGCAAAATAGTAATACAGCACAAAGGTCAGGTACGATTTCCCGCAGCCGAAATCGACGATATGCAGCTCTTTCGCGTCCTTCACAGCGTCGTCGATGAGCTCCAAAAAGCGATTGACCTGCTTGAATTTATCGTATTTGCTCTTGACCACCCGGCCATCGACGGTGAGCACCCCCATATCGATCAGGGGCTGGATGGCCGTCCCTTCCTCAAGAATATACGCTTTCTTTCGGTCGTGTTCAAGCCGCGCCGCAGGCGCTTTCCCATTCGCCTTGCGCACAAACGAGACCTTCCCGCCCTTGCTGACCATCAGGATGTACTCGCGCTCGCCGTCCCAGGCGTTCACCTGCATAAAATGCGCCCGCAAGTATTCGCAGCAGACCTGGACGGCCTCCTCCTTCGTGGCCACGTTCTGATGGAACACCTGCGCCCCCTGATACCGGGTAAACTGGTACCCGTCCCGGAAGGGCACAGCCTCAATTTTCTTGATATCGCTAAGCTTGTCCCGGCTCTTGCTGATCACCAGCTTGTAAAGTCTGTCCGTGAACATGGCCCGGAAACAGGCCTGCAGGTCGTCTGTCATAGCGACTGATCACGCTTTCTAACTCGCCCGCCACCTTTTCGGCGGCGAGCGCCCCATTTTTGAAAAAATGCAGCAGCGACGACGGTTCAACCGTATCCGACATGCAGCGGATCACCAGCAGCGGCACGCCCAGCTCGCGTGAGATTTTCGCTATCGCGTAGGTCTCCATGTCGATGCACACCGCGCCGCACTTCGCCGCCAGGCGCGCCTTGCGCTTCTTGTTGACGATCAAGCCGATGCTCGTCGCCACCGGCGCTATTTGCGCGTGCGGCAGAACCTGCTTTGCAAAATTTGCAAGGCGCTCGTCCATCGGCTCAGCCTTATCATCCCTGCTTGAAGCCGGGCAGGACGACTGCGCGATTATAGTGTCAAATAGAGCAATCCCAGGCACAAAGCCGCCGGAGACCCCGAAGTTGACCAGAACATCCGGCTGATAGTTCTCAACAAGCGATTTGGCGCCCCTTGCCGCATTGCGCATACCCATCCCGCAGATGTGCAGCACAACCTCGGCCCGTCCCATCCTGCCGCACAGGAACTTCTTGCCCGCCCTGGTTTCTGGCCGTCCGCCTTCCATGCGTTTGATCAGCGGGGCGGCCTCCATCGGCATGGCGACGAGGACTGCGATTGTTTTCATAGGCGTTCTCCCTTTATGCGCGGTATTCCGCCAACAGCGTGTCGCAAAACGGGCCGACAAAGGCGGGATCCACCCACTTGCTTTTCTTTATCTCCCCGCAAACCCGGTACGCGAAGCCATAGTCCTCTTTTGTGACAGCCCCGCTGCTGAGGCCCTCCAGCAATTCGTCCTCATCCAGCATAGCCATGCGTCCGTTGGGCATGAGCACCAAATCCAAATACAGGTCGTCAAAGCAGGGAAGGCCGTCTTCATCCACATAATTTTGCCTGGTGATGTCAAAATACCACTCCACGATCTTACCGCGCGCGTCATACATGGCGGTGATGCACCAGTGTTCGTCCAAGGGCAGGACCATCAGCCACCGATAGCCATCCGCTGCCAGACAATAGCTTTCGTCCCCGTATTCGGCCAGCAGCGCCCGGTTTCCCGCCGTAAACTCTATCAATGCCGAATAGCCGCGCAATTCCCCGGGCAATTCCCTTATTTCAGATACATAGTTGGCGTTCGAGCGCTTGACATAGTTGCCGAAAATATCTTTTTTCCGCATGGCGCAGCCCTTTATATATAAATACAGTATAAACTCTCGCGTGAAGGATTAAATCTTTCGCGCGAGCCTACACGCGAATAAACGCGCGTGAATTTAGACCAGCATTTTCCCCAGCTCGCTCAGCTCCTCCAGGTCCTTCCCGGAAATGGCCTCCAGCTCGACGCCCATGGCCTTGGCCTCGAGGATCTTCGCCGCGGCGTCCTCCACGCAGCCGGTCATGTCGGAGGCGCGGCGCAGGCTGGTGCCCGCCACCACCAAGCCGTGGTTCTGCATGATGCACACGGCCTTCTCCGCGCCCATGGCCTCGGCCACCATGTCGCCCAGCTCCGGCGCGCCGGGGAGCATGAAGGGCACCACGGGCACCTCGCCGAAGAGGGCGGCGTCGGAGGACACCGGCGTGAACTTGAGCCCGGCAAGGCCCATGAGCGTTGACTTTGTCGCATGGGAGTGGATCACGGCCTGAATATCCGGGCGGGCCCTGTAGATCGCCGTATGCACATTCTTTTCGCTGCTGACGGGGAGCTCCGCCGCGCCGCCCACAGTGTTGCCGTGCAGGTCGATGCGCACCATCTGTCCCGCCGCCAAATCATCCGCAAAAATGGCGTCAGGAGTGATCCAGCAGTGGTCCGGGTTGTCCCCGCAGCGCACGCTGATGTTGCCGCCGATACCCGTGATCAGGCCCTTGCGGAACATCTCGGTGACGATCCGCAACAGTTCGTCGCGGATGTCGTAGGTCTTCGGGCGGCCCGTCACACCCAGATCCTCCCCGGGGGCCGTTACCACCTGCTGAATCAATTGCTGCGGTTGGACTGCGGGCTGCCTCTTTGCGCGCCGTTTTGCGAAGAAGCCCTGCTGCGGCGCTTCAGGCGCTGTGGCTGGCAGCACGATTGCCTTCCCTGCAGGCATTTCTTCCGCAGTCGCTTCTTGTTCGGCCTCACCCAAGCTTGCGACATCCACCGGCCCGACCTTCGCGACCGCAGCCCGGTAGGCGCTCATCATCAGGTTCAGGATCGCCTGCATGCGCATGGCCTTGCGCGCGTTGCCGGTAAAGGACATCTGGCCGGTCATGGCGGCCTTTGCCCCGGCGGTGCCCGTCATCATGCCGTCGAACATCGCGATGGGCACGCGCAGGTTGACCTCCGCCGCGCCGCCCGGGAAGACGCCCAGGCCCGCGTCGATCTCCCCCTTGGCAAAGTTCAAATAGCAGCTCTCCCCGTTATCCTCGAAGGTGATCTGGAGGGAAATATCCTTCCCGGCGGTCTTCTCTTTGGCCTGCGCGTCCCGGGACATGATGGCCAGGAACTCCTTGATCAGCGCCATGTACTTATCGTATCCGGCAGCCTGTCCGGCAGCCTGCGGCTGCTTTTCCGTCATGTCCACGACGATATCGCTTTCGGCCATCAGTTCGTCGAGCCCGGCCTGCCTTACGCCCATCGACGCGGCGTCTTCCTCCGGGATATCCGGGTCATGAATGATCAGGCTGACCTCAAAGCCCTGCAAACGCCTGGCGACTTTTTTGCAGATGTCCCCGCCGCCCACAATGCCCACGTTGGCGCGCCAGAGCGCCATATGCGTGATCTCCAGCATCAGGGCGACGGTCATATCGGCAGCCGCCTCGCAGTCGCTGGGCAATTCCCTGGTCATCGCGGCTTCTTCCGATCGATCCGCGCCGGCGTAGATGCCGAGCAGTGCATTCGCCATGGTGCCACCTCCGAAATAAATTTTTGTCACCCGCCCAAGTATGCCTTGACGACCTTCTCGTCGCTGCGCAAACCTCGCCCCTGCCTTCCAGCACGATGTTCCCGGTATCCAGCACATAGCCGTAGTCCGCAAGGCCCAGCGCCATCTTCATCTGCTGCTCCCCGCCGGAGAGGGTGCCGCCCCACTGGCCCCTGTGCTGCGCCAATATGGGAAAGCGCCCAAACACGTCCTGCACGCGCCGGCGGCGCTTTTGCTTGTCTTTGAGCGTGTAGGCCCCCAGCTCCAGATTCTCCAGCACGGTCAGGTCCTTGAAGATATACCCCTCCGGCACCGCATTTGTTATGTATAATTTTAGCATAGTCAGGCAGGGATGTCAATCACTCATTTTGTTCTTGTCACAGCGTGGCGATGCCGCGCCCTACGAGGGTTCCGCCAATGGCGGAGGCGGAGGACGCAGCTGTATATGCATAGCAGGCGGCCTGTAGCCGCCCCAGCCAGAATGATCAACAACCTATAGGATACCTATTAAAAGCAGAATACCCCTTATGGGTGAAGCCAATCCCATTAACAGAATCATAAGAATAATGCCCATGTATGTCAATCCTCCCTTCACTGCTTTGTCGAACGGTTTGGCAAAAAGCCTCACTGTTCTAGACAAATTTTTAGGTCGCCTTTGTTTTGCTTTTTTCCACCCAAATGTCGTATGCCACAACCGTCACGACAATCACCGCGCCCCCCGCGAGGGCGAACGGCCCGGGCCGCTCCCCCGTGGCGAGGGCAACCCAGACGGGGTTCAGCACGGGCTCCAGCGCGGTGATCAAGCACGCCAGCAGCGCGGGCGTGCGCTGGATGCCCGCCGAGAAGAACACATACGCCAGCCCCACCTGCACGATGCCCAGCAGCGCCATGAAGCCCCAGGCAACCGGGTTGGGTGTGACATCGAAGGCGGCGAACGGCAGGCCGATGGCGGCGGCCATGAACAGCGGGCCTTTGCGGTTGGATGCGGGCATTACACTGTCTCCCCCAGCGGCGATCTGAGCGCCTCCGCGAACGCCGCGGGGCTGCTGCCATGGTACCCGGCGAATTTTCCGTCCGCCGTCAGGAAATACTGGCTGCGCTTCATGGACACCCCCAGCTGCCTCAGCACATCGTGCGTCACCCGGCACTGGCGGCGCGCCGCCAGGATACGCCGCGCATAGGTCTGGCCGATGCCGGGAATGCGCAGCAGCATCTCATAGTCCGCGGTGTTGACCTCAATGGGGAACAGGCGCAGGTTCCGCAGCGCCCAAGCGGCCTTGGGATCGAAATCGTTTACAAGGTTAGGCGCGTCCGCCGGCGCGATCTCCTCCGGGGTAAAGCCGTACAGCTGCAGCAGCCGGTCGGCCTGATAGAGCCGCGTCGTGCGCCACTGGGGCGTGGAGACAGCCGGGCGCTCCTCATACCCCTTCGCCTGGCCGCGGTACTGATAGGACGTGTAGTAGACCCGTTTCAGATGATACTTGCCGTACAGCGCGTGTGAGAGGTTCAGGATGGTGAAATCGTCCTCGCCGGTGCTGCCGGCCATCAGCTGGGTCGTCTGGCTGGCGGCGAAAGTGGGCTTGTTGAACCCCGTGTCCTCTTTGGCGCTTTGGATCAACCGGCTGATCTCTCCCATGGGGCGCAGGATGTTCGTCTTATTCTTGTCATGGGCGATGACGCCGTAGCCCTCGCTTTTGGCCACCTCGATGTTGACGCTCAGGCGGTTGGCATACAGTCCGGCCCGCCGGATCAGTTCCGGGTCGCAGCCCGGCATGATCTTGGCGTGGAGGTAGCCCCGGTAGCCCAGCTCCCGGCGCAGGATGCGCATGGTCTCTATGATGAGCTCCTCGGTATAGTCGGCGTTTTTGTAGATGGCGGAGGTGATGAACACCTTGCCGCCGCTGGCCTGCGCCGTGCGCATAGAGATTTGCGCGAGCTCACGGGGCGAACTGGCGTACCGCGTCTTGTCGCCGCGGCCGCATCGGCAGCCGCAGTAAGAGCAGTTGAACACGCAGTCGTTGGACAGAAAGACCTTGGGCGCGGTGGTTGGCCCTTTGGGGGCCCGGATGTCTTTTTGGATTCGGTCAAAGTCCGGGGCCTCGTTGTCGGCCACGTCAAAGCACGCGTCCTGCCGCATGAGGGCCATTTTATCTCCGGCTGTCAGCGCCTGTTTCAAGTGGAGATTCGCCATAACCACAACCTCGCAGTACATTTGTTTGTCTTCATTGTACCACGAACAGGCGTTCGATGCAAGCTTTTTTTGCGGGCTGTTTCATATTTTTCAGATAAAAATTGCAGCCGATGTCCCACCCCGGAGGGTTCAGATCTCGACTACAATTCATTTGGAGCCGGCAGACGGACTTGAACCGACGGCCTGCTGATTACAAATCAGCTGCTCTACCACTGAGCTATGCCGGCCCGGCCAATGTATTATAATGCAACTTCGCCCTGCTGTCAAGGAAATTTTGTCATCCGTTCCCTTTCCGCCTGGCTCGGCCTCAAATAGAGTGCCCGCAGGTCCCCGGCCGGGCGGTAGTCCCCCGCCCCCGCCGCGAGGATCGCCCCATAGGCCCGCTGGTAACGCCAATGCTGTGGGGTCAACCGCCAATCGGGGCGCTTTTGCATGGATTCATGGCACAGCGCCGCGCCGTCCCCCAGGAAGGTCACGGGCCTGTCCAGCATTAGCAGGCGCTGTTCCAGCTCTTCGACGGGCAGGGCCTCGTCCTCCCCCAGGCGCACCCCCGCCTCGAACAGGGCCGCGTACACCTGTCCGCGCCGCGCGTCCATCGCGCAGCAGAGCACGCCGTCGCAGAACGCCGGTAAGCCGGGCAGAAACGCCGCCTGCGCCGCCATGGCGGCCAGGGTGGAAACACCCGCGCAGGGCCTGCCGCCCGCCTGGGCCATACCCTTCACGGCGGCCACGCCGATGCGCACGCCCGTGAACGAGCCCGGGCCGCAGGTCACGGCAAATCGATCCACTTGCGCAATCGCAAGCCCGCAATTGCGCAGCAGCGCGTCTATCATGGGCAGCAGCACGGCGCTGTGCTGCTGTTTTGCGTGTGCGTAGGCTTCGCCCAGCAGGATATCCCCGTCCGTCAGCGCCGCCGAAACCGTAACCGCCGAGGTATCAACCCCCAGGGTAAACATGCGTCCCCTCCTCTATTAGTCTGCGGCAAAATTATGCGTATTGACTTCATCGGAATTATATGGTAGCATTTTATAGAATAATACAACGAATGGGAGGAACATCATGAAACGTTTGCTATCTGTTTTCTTTGCGGCGGCATTGCTGTTTGTGTGCCCGATTGGAGCCAGCGCTTTTACGTCGGACGGCCTCAGCGCCGCGCCGAACCTCATTAAGGGGACACACCGCTGGTTTGTTGACCGGAGCTTTGAAATCCTGGAAAACGAACAGCACACAGCCGCGAAATGGTACGGGCAGGAGGCTCGGCGTACCATCCGGGACTATATGGATTGGCCGGACCACAACGAGAGGGCGGGAGACATCCTGTTTGACGTCATCATGGGCAACTGGCATTCCTACCTGCCGGAAGACGGCACCAACACCCTAGGCAACCAAAACGGAAACGCGAAGACGCGGCTGGTGTATTGGTATGACGCGGCGGTATCGAACTATAAGGCGGGCGATACGCAGGCGGCTTTTCAGGATCTGGGCAAAGCGCTCCACTATTTTACCGACCTGCTTTCGCCGCCGCATGTGGGCGAGCGGAGCTTTGACGTGATCCGGGGCGTCAAGGTGATCAACCCCCTGCGGATGCTGCGAAACGCCCCTATACACGGGGGCTACGAGCTTCTGGCGGGCGCCCTGAAGGACAACTACGCCGTCGAAACCGGCGGGCGCTACAGCTGGGCAACGGAGAACAGCATAGAGCAGGCCGGGCACCAGAACGCCTTGTTTTCCGCCGAATACTATGCGGTATTGGAAGAATTGCTTCGATGCCCGTTCGCGCTGGATAAAGTTGTTGCGGCAGTCAGGGACCCGTTGGAGCGGGCGCAGCGATCCGTCGCCGGCGTCCTGTATCGGTTTTATCAAGATGCGCAAGCCGGTTAAGCAGATTTCATCGTGCCGCCTGGCCCTCCTCTATCGTGACCACACGGCTATTTTCATTTTTGCCCGGCTCGATCCGCACGCGCCACGCGTCCCCGGGTATGGCCTGTAAAATATTTTCGCTCCATTCCACGGCCAGCACGTGCCCGCCGCCCAGATAATCAAAAAAGCCGGTGGATTCCAGGCTCTCCCAGCCCTCCACGCGGTACATGTCAAAATGCGCCATGGGCGGTCCGGGCCCCCCGGCAAGCCCGCAGGCTTGTTGGGGTGGTTTTCCCGCATATTCGTTCATAATGGCGTATGTCGGGCTGCAGACCTCCCCTTCGCAGCCCAGGCCCCGGGCCAGGCCCCGCACAAAGGCGGTCTTGCCCGCGCCCAGGTTGCCGAAGAGGGCGACCACGGCGCCGGGGGAAAGGCGCGGGGCAAGGGCGGCGGCAATTTCTTCGGTTTCCTCCGCGCTGCGGCTGTGATATTGATCCATAAAATGCATTATACCACAAAAACTCCTCAAAGCCAAGAACTTTTTCTTGAAATTCTCCGCCAATTAGGCTATACTGGAGAGGAATATTTGAAAGAGAGGCTTTCATGGCTAAATATCGCGCAAAACAAAAGAGCATCATGCACGGAGGCGGGGGCGGCACGGGCCTGCGGCACGCGGCGGCGGGCACGGACTGGCTGACCATCGTGCTGTGCCTGGTGTGCTCGGCGTATGGCATGCTGCTGGTGCACTCGGTCACTTACATCCCGGCGCAGCAGGCGGAGAAGCTGACGCTG
>Ga0123353_10005694_pt1 | contig 16421 bp, 12 predicted proteins | sample TergutLab28metaG_3_FD_92763 | JGI IMG/M metagenome (GOLD analysis project Ga0123353, IMG submission 92763) | Labiotermes labralis P3 segment gut microbial communities from Petit-Saut dam, French Guiana - Lab288 P3 | ecosystem: Host-associated > Arthropoda: Insects > Digestive system > Gut ... | reverse complement strand
CTCAAAAAGCTCGCCTGCTGGGGATGGAAAGACTATGCTGCCCTTGTTTTTGCCTTGCTTGAAAGGCTTTTGGGGCTGGATTCTCGAAAATTTAGCCCCTGCCTGGGTTGAGACAGGGGGGGGCTTTGACAGGCTGAGAGCCACCCAAGCGGGCGGCTCTTTTTGTATGCCGTTATATGATCTTAGATTTCTTTTTTCTTCGCGCCCGCATTATCATCAAAGCCGCAATCGCCAAAACAGCCAAAACAACCAAGCCGCAAATTACACCTGTGAGTATCGCATAAGAAACGCCCGTCGTTGGCATAGGCTCCGCTTCGTCTGCCGGTGAAGTGACAGGCGTTTCTGTCGCGGTTTCCTCAACTCCGCCGATAATATCCCCAGTCGTGATGTCGAAAAGATAAATGAGATCATCGTATGTTGTCACCGTCAGCACGTTCGTTTCCGCGTTGAAATTTCTCTTCCCGATATCCTCCCACATAACATGGGATACTGAAAATTGCGCTTTCCTCATGTCCTTGAGCAAGTCGCCGACGCTGTAGCTTTTCATAAGAGAACCGTTTTTGTAAAAGGCTACCGCCCGTCCGATAAGATCAGCGTTTGGGTTTTCCGCGATGTTGCCGCGCTCGTCAACCAACATACCTCCCGTTGTTGAACGTGCCCACGGGGTATGCACGAAATAAATGCCGTCGCTTGAAATGATGCTGTTCTCGTGCAAATAACTGTCGAACTCATGCAGATGCTCGTCAACATAATAGATGTTTTCCGGCGGGTCTCCCGCATAATATAGTCCCGATTTTAACTGCTCCGCGCTTTCCTGGCCCCTCGGCGTCATGTGAAAAATTTTACTGCCGTCCTCAAGGGTAATTTTCCACGGCATAGGCGGCACGGGAGAATCCGCAGATACATTGATAACGCCCGTGAAAACCGCAATGCCGACAATTGCCGCGCAAAGCAGCAGAGATAAAACGGATTTCTTTTTCATTGGCACAAGCTCACCCCTTCCAATACTGTTATATGATCTCCAACTCATCCGCTGTGGGCAGCGGCGGGAATTTCGCCGTGGGCAGCGTCTGATACCAATACGCCACAGACGCGATATCATCCCTCAGCGGCAGATACCGTCCGCCGCTTCGCCAGCCCAGCGCCTGAATCGTTACGCGCAGGTTTTCGTCAAAGCGTATGGGATCGCATATGTGCCACCGATACAGCGAAAAACGCTGCTGCGACTTATAAAGCCCGTCGGGCCTCACGACCTTCGGCATTCCTGAGTAAGGCGTGCAGAATTCCGTATAACGCCCGTTTGTATCAAAATTGTACGAGCCGCAGAAGTAGTCCTCCGTGCCGGTTCCGCATATGGTGGGATATTCGCCGTCGCCGTCCAAATAAAACTTGATCTCCCCTTCTCCCCACCAGCCGCCGCTGTTTACGCCCCACGCCATGTATGTACCGACGTACTGGCCTTTGCCCTGAACGCCGTCAAGGATCGTATAAGCTTCCTTGTACGGTAGCGGATTCACCCGGCGGAACTGCGCGTGGAAATAGGCGCAGTCGTCGGGCACATCGGTCAGGACATAATCGATCTGATAATACAGCGTCATCTCGTCCCGTCCGATATTTTCAGCCGTGATCACGCATTTTTCCCGAAACGGCATTTCCCAGTAGCAGTTCAGGCCGCTTGCCGGATTTACGCAGACCGGCAGGGACGCAAGCGGCGCGAAATCGCCCTGATAAGCGCACGCGAAAAAGTCGCCGATGGGACATTCGACGGCGGGATGCTCGCAGCCGTCCCAATAAAAGCGGAGGATGGTATGCCGCCAGCTGCCCGTGGGAGTCATCCATATGTGCTGGACAGCGCCCGGGCCGCCTATGTCGGCAAGCGTGATAGTCTCGCCCGCGTTTATCCTGATGCTGGGCGATATTTTCCAGCCCCTGCCCAAATCGCGCGCCGCGTTTTCGCCCGTTCCCGTTTCGGCCATGCCGCCGCGCCCTTTTTCGCCCGTCAGATTTTCCGGGCTGATAGATCTGCTTTTCGCGTTTGAGAGCCTTGAGAGATTGCCGAGATGACAACCAAGTCCGTTGAACATTTTCTATCATTCCTTTGTGTTTTGACTATATCTTAACCCAGCAACGCGTATTTTTCAAGTCTTTTTGTAACTTTATTCTTTTTTCTTGTTTGTAAAATAATTTGCCGAAATTCGTGTTATAATCTGTTTGGGGTGTTGTAAAGCTTATATTCCCCCGTGTTTGTTTGTAAAAATACAAAATGAAAGGGTTGATCTAATGACTTACTTGGGTATCATCTTAGTAGCAGTCGCCGCCATTGCTCTGCTCGTGATGGGCTACCTCAAAGCGCCGCCTGACACAGCTTTCGTCATTTCCGGCCTGCGCAAAAGGCGCGTGCTCATCGGAAAGGCCGGCCTGAGGATACCGTTTTTTGAACGCCTGGACAAAATCTCTTTGAGAGTCATGCAGGTGGATATAAAAACGTCTGAGGCTGTTCCGACGAAGGAATTCATCAATGTCAAGGTTGACGGTGTCGCGAACATAAAGGTTTCCTCTGACCGTCAGATGCTGGAAAGGGCCGCCGAAGCTCTGCTCAACATGAGAACCGACGAGCTTCGCGCGATGGTCACGCAGGTCATGGAGGGTAACATGCGTGAGATCGTGGGCTCCATGGGGCTTCGCGAAATGGTTCAGGACCGCAAGGAGGTCGCGGAAAAGATTTTTGAAAACGCGGTTCCCGACATGGCGAAACTCGGAATCGAAATTGTTAACTTCAATATTCAGAGCTTCAAGGACGAAAACAACACCATCGACAACCTTGGTATCGACAATGTCGAGCGTATCAGAAAGGACGCGCAGATCGCCAAGGCGCAGGCCGCCAGAGATATCGCCATTGAGGATTCAAAGGCGAAAGAAGCCGCCAATGCCGTCCGCGTAAGCGCCGACAAAAAGATCGCCGAGCAGAACGCCGAGCTGCTTATCCAGCAGGCGGAAATGAAGCGCAAGGCCGACATCAAGCAGGCCGAGGCCGACGCCGCCTACAGCATTCAGCAGGAAGAACAGCGCAGGACGATTGAAATCACCTCAGCCAACGCCGACATCGCCAAGCGCGAGAAGGAAGCCGAGGTCGCGGGCGCCGAAATTGAGGTCAAGGAAAAAAGGCTTGACGCGGAGATACGCAAAACCGCCGACGCGCAGCGCTATAAGGTCCAGCAGGAGGCCGAGGCCGAGCTGCTCAAGCGCCAGAAAAACGCGGAGGCCGAGCGCTATGAGGTCGAGCAGGAAGCGTTGGCCAAAAAAGCCGCGGCAGACGCCGCCCTGTATGCGAGGACGCAGGAAGCCGCCGGGATCCGCGCCGTCGGGCTTGCCGAGGCTGAAGCGATCGAGAAAAAGGCCGACGCGATGCTGCGGATGGGCGAGCCCTCGATCCTTGAGATGTACTTCAGCGTTTTGCCGGACATCATCAAAAACGCCGCCGAGCCGCTTTCGCAGACCGATAAGATCGTCATGTACGGCGAGGGCAACGCCAGCAAGCTTGTGGGCGACGTGATGAAAACGTCGAGTCAGATTTTCGAGGGACTCAAGGAAGCCTCCGGGATCGACCTTGCGGAAATGATCGGCAACGCGCTGGCGCGGCGTTCGGGAGGGACAAGTGAGCTTGCGTCCGTCCCCGCTGACGCGACGGCGGAAACGGCGAGCATTTTTGCGGAAGACGTAACTGAAAGCGCCGACTAAAAACACATACATAGATCAAAGCCTTGGAATCGTTATATCTCAACGTTTCCAAGGCTTAATATTGTTAAATAATATTGAAAGCTGTGATAACTATGCTGACTTCCCTCGAAAAATCCATCCTCCGCGCCCTCGTCTTTGAGTACATGACTTTCGCCGCCCTCCCCGTCCAAAAAGAAAAAATCGAGCTTTGGAAAGCCCTGAACCGCAGTAAAATGGTCCGCCCCATGGTAACGATTGACCAGCTTCCGTGGCCGGAACTGATGTGCGATGAGCTTGCCTGCGTGATCGCCGACCCCTTTTGGCGTTCGGTAGAGGACGATCTGCGCAAGACGCTGTATAAGTGGAAGCATTTTCCCGTGGATATGGTTCTTGACCCATTTATCACCATCCCCAAAGCGATCGCGCGTTCCGGATTCGGCATTGAAGTCAGGGAGGATACCCTGGGTCCCGAAAACAGCACCGCCAAAGCTCACCGTTACATCAATCAGCTGGCGGAAATGGATGACGTGAGCAAAATCCTTGACGACCGCATCACCCACGACGAGGGCGAAACAGCCCGCCGCCTTGCCGAAGCGGAAGCTTTGTTCGGCGATATCGCGCCGATTCGCATGGTCGGCTGCGGCTTCCATCTGGGAATATGGGATAAAATTACATCGTATATGAGCGTCGACGAGTGCTACATTGCGTTTTACGACAACCCTGAGCTTCTGCACGCGGCCATGGAGCGGCTTACCTGCGCGACGATAGCCGCCATTGACGATGCAAACCGGCTGGGCGTGTGCAACGATATCGCCAACGTTTGTCATTGCTCCTATATTTATACGGACGAATTGCTTCCTGACAGCGGCGCCGGAAAAGGTCCCGTGACCCAAAATTGCTGGTCGCTGGGTCTCGCGCAGCTGTTCACCGCCGTGTCCCCGGCGCTGTTTAAGGAGTTCGAGCTGCCGTACATCACCCGCATGGCCGGGTATTTCGGCATGATCTACTACGGCTGCTGCGACAGGCTGGACGACAGGCTCGACCTCGTAAAGCGCATCCCGAACGTGCGGAAAGTCTCGTGCAGCCCGTGGAGCGGCCGCGGGGCTTTCGCCGAAACGATCGGGCCGGAGCTTGTGATGTCCGCCAAACCCACGCCTGCCCTCCTGGCGACAGGCAGCTTCGACGAGGACGCCGTGCGGCGCGACCTTGAGGTCACGTGCGGGCTGGCGAAGCGGAATCATGTGAATCTTGAATTTTTGCTCAAGGACGTTTCAACCGTCCGAAACGAGCCAAAGCGATTAACCCGGTGGGCAGATGTCGCAATGAATGTGATGGAAAATTATTGATTTATTCTAAATTATCCATTAATTTTTTGTATAATATGACTAAAACATGTTCATACTTCCGAATGAATCAATTCAGGAAGGATGAACATATCCATGAACAGAAAACTCAGAAAAATCGAACTCGCCGTCCTGTGCGCGTTGCTAATCGCTTTTGTGGCGGGCAACGTCAGCTTTTTGGCGGGGTGCAAAAACGTGCGCGATAATGTTTTGCGGCTCCACGTGATCGCGAACTCCGACTCAAACGCCGATCAGTCGCTCAAGCTTCAGGTGCGCGACGCCGTTTTATCTCAGGGCGCGGAGCTGTTCGACGGAAGCGTCGGCCGGGACGACGCCGCCGCGAAAATTACGCCGTCGATCCCCCGTCTGGAAGCCGCCGCGCAGGATGTAATCGATCAAAACGGCAGGGCTTATCGCGCAAAGGTGACTATCGGCGAGGAATACTTCCCCACCCGGAGCTACGGCGGCGTCACCATTCCGGCCGGCAAATACATGGCCGTCAAGGTGACCTTGGGCGGTGGTGAGGGGCAAAACTGGTGGTGCATCATGTTTCCGCCGCTCTGCCTGCCTGCCGCGCAGGACAGCGTTTCCATCGACGCGTTTCTTGACGGGGACGGCGTCAAGGTCGTGAACAGCGACCCGAAGTATGAATTCAGGTTCAAGGCTGTTGAGATCATTGAGAAAATTAAGGCAAAATTTTTCTAAAAATATCAATATTGCAAAAAACACCTGTCACATTTTCTGTGGCAGGTGTTTCAGATTGTCAAAGAACCCCCTATGACACCAAGAAAAAGCTCGCAAATACGGCATACTTCCGGCACGCGGTCTATACCATCATGGGGCGCGGCCTTTATCAGTTCAAGTACAGGGTGATAACGGTTTTCATTTGCGATTACGGCTAAAACCTCATGTATGATAGGGCTTGACGCGCTCTTGAACGCCAGCGCGTTTGCCGCGTCAGATATGAGCGTTTCAAGCAAGTTACAAGCGTCCTCGCCGTTGTATTCAGGCGGCAAACCCTCAATGTCAACGCGCTTGCTCATGTCGTTTATTTTTATTGTTATGCCAAAAGCTCGTAAGAACAGGCGGGCGGCGGCAATGCTGAATTTTCGCGTTTTGGGGTCGCCCGCGCATAATACCGTCATAGCGCCGGGGTCAACAACCGGCAACGCCCATATATTAGGCGTGTACTGTTCCGGCGGGATATAATCGGGGTCTTTTTCAACGGTATTGTGTAAAAATCCCTGTGCGCTTTTATATATGGTATCAAGCTCGCCTTGTTCCAGCGGTGAGGAACATTGCCCGGCATATTCCATAAAGGCCGCCCGTGCTTGTTCCGTGTCGCCGTATTTTTTAAGTAATTGCCCGGCTCGGTGTGATAATGTGCTATTGCGCTGTCCCTCATAAATAACGCCTTTGTGGGACTTCGGCGGCGTGGTATTCCCCGCAAGCGGGACGGTTATATTTTTCATAAAAGCTGTTAATGTCATTGCCCGTCCTCGCTTTCGTAAAATTCTATATTTGGGTTGTCTACCCCGTAAAAGAACCGCGCCGCGTCTTTGGCGTTGGTATCGAATTGCGGAAAATACGCGCATACTTTATCTTTTAGGGCTGTAAACTCGCCCGCTTCCGTTATGGGGTCTATCGCAAAATAAACGTGAAAACGGGGACGCGGCGAATATTTGCTTTTTTGTTTATTATGGTTACGGCTGTATACGACATAGAACGGAACGCCGGGGAACGCGTCTTTAACGTGTTTCGGGTAAATCCAATTTTCCGGCGGTATATCGGCGTCGGTGTTTTGGGCGGGCGTGTTATCAACGTCAAGCATTATCCCGTCCGCGCTGTCAAAGTCGGTTATAGCGCGGTGGGCGGGTATAAGGTTCTTTTGCTCGGTGTCGTTCTTGGCGTAACCCGCGCGGTACTTCGCCGAAACGTGGTCAAGGCTAACCGCCCGCCGCAAGCTGTCAATATCCGTAATCCGGACGGCTTGCGGGTATGATGTATTGATATGGTCGCCCCGGCAATTTGCGGTATATAATGTAAATTCAGTTTTATTTACTGCCATATTAACCCCTCGCCCCTGTCCAACATATCCAATAACCGGCCGTAATTGATGTACTGCGTCCGTCCCGAACGGATAACCGGGATTTTCTTTTCGGCAATAAGTCGGCGCAACGCCCGCTCGGGCAAAACGCCCCGGCCTGCCGCCTGTCTTACGGTTATCATTTCGGGTTTTGCTGTTTGTACCGTGCTTTCCATGTGCTATACCTCGCTTGAAAAATTCTTTTGCCCGCCCTATTGACATTTGCAAGCATACGCGCTATACTATTGATTAGCGCCTACACTTATTATAAAGTGTCGGCGTGAAATAGTCAATAAGATAACGCGCTATTATGCTGCATAGCAAGAACAACGGCAACGGCGTATGTGAAAGGGGAAAATGTTTGTATGCTTGCGAACACAACAACCATAGGCGAACGGATAGCCGAATTGAGGGAAAGACAGGGGTTGAAACGTCAAGCCCTATCCGATGAATTGGGCGTGATGTTTCCATTTGACAAAATATCACGCTCGGCAATAGAGCAGTTGGAAAAAGGTATTACAGAGCCGCGTGCAAATACGGTGTTGCGGTTATCGCAATTTTTCGGCGTGTCTGCCGATTATCTCCTAACCGGGGCAAGCGCGGAAAACTTGGGGTCATTTCGTGAATTAGGCTTGACGGACACCGCCCTCGCATTTTGGGAAAGTCAAGTTGACTTGGCGAATAACGCAGGCAAGTTCGCGGAATTTTCTGCAACCGCCAGCGCGTTAATGTCAAACTTGGGATTTTTCAATTTGTTTTGGGGGTTGATTAACCTAAACAATGAATTATCCGACATTGACGGGCAAATAAAAAAGGTCTTGGAAGAAAATCCAAAACCAAAAGACATAAAAAAAGACAGTCCGCAAGAATTGTTATATGAAATGACGTTATCAAAACTTTTAGAGCCGTTGCGGGAACGCCGGGACTTGTTAAAACTGCGTTATTTGCGGCAGTTTGAAAAGGTCTTTGAAAACCTCATAGCAAAGGGGGACGGTGAATAATGGCAAGAGTAGAAAAACGGGGCGACAGTTTCCGAATTACCGTATCGCTCGGTTATGACGCTGATTATAAACAAATTCGCAAAACGACAACATATAAACCGCCCGTCGGGACGGCTCCGCAAAAGGCGCGAAAACTCGCAGAGGAACAGGCGGTATTATTTGAACAACGCGTTAAGGGTCTGCCGTCCTACGGCGAAAATATGACATTCGGGCAATTATGCAACTGGTTTTTTGAAACGATTGCCCCGAACAAAATCCGGGAACGGACACAGGATAATTACAAACAGTCGCTTGATTATTACGTCCTGCCGGTATTCCGCAATACAAAGCTGAAAGACTTAACCCCCGCGCGGCTGGATATGCTTTTTGCCGATATGCAAAAAGGCGGCGGGGTCGGGGAAACGGTAACGCTTCGTGAGGGTTCAAACCTGCCGGACTTGGTGAAAAATAAATCGGTCAAAACTGCGAAAGAAATGTGCGTGTCAGACGTGGCGTTGCGTAAAGCCGTCAGGGGTGAAACGCTCCGCGCCGAAACGGCAGAAAAAATCGCCGCTTATTTCGGGCAAAAGCTATCGGATATGTTCGTAACGGAAAAAGCGCAAAAGCCCTTGTCCGCTAATTGCATTCACGGGGTTGTAACTTGTATGTCCAGTATTTTTCAATCGGCATACAAAGCGGGTATTATAAAGGAAAATCCGATACGGCGCACAACGCCGCCGCGCCGACAGGGAAAAGCGGTAGAGGGTAAATTCCTTGATGAAGAACAGGCACGGGAATTTTTACATATCCTCGACAAAGAGCCGCAAAGCACCTATAAAGCCGCGTTTTTTGTATTGCTTTATGTTGGCTTGCGTTCGGGTGAATTACGCGCCCTGCACTGGGAAGATATAGACTTTGACAATGGCGTTTTATATGTCCGTCACGGGCTGTATGAAAAAAGCGGGCAGTATGAGCGGACAATGCCGAAAAACAACTCGTCAATCCGCGCCTTGAAAATGCCACAAGATGTCATTGACATTCTAACCGATTACAAAGAGTGGCAGGACGAACAGGCAACCGCCCTCGGCAGGCAATGGCACGACAACGGTATTGTATTTGCGAACACAAAAGGAAGATATCTTGACGGGCAGGCGTTCAACAAAAAGTTGAAACAGTTAATTGCCGGGACAACTCTACCGGATATACACGTCCACAGTTGCGCCATAGTTGCGCTAGTCTTTTAATAAATAACCACGAAACGGCGGCAACGGTTTCCGCTCAACTTGGACATTCCAGCATTGACACGACAAACCGGGTCTATGTTCACAGTTTCAAAGCCGCGCAAGCCGCAGCGGCGGTCGGACTTCAAACCCTATTACGAAAACAGGCGACAGCAACAATATAAAAAGAAACAGAAAAACCCCGCCGAAAGCGTCAAAAAACGCCCTCGTCGGGGTTGGTGTTTGGTGTTCATTTGGTGTTTATTGCGGTGTTTTAACCCGATTTGCGGCGCAGTATAGCGCAACGGCGAAAGCCGATAAACGCCGTAATATCAAGGAAAAAGCGGCATACCGCTTCATTGTGAAACGATATGCCGCCTTGCCTGAAACAAGTCAGATTGATACAATCTACGATTCTAAAAAGAATCGTAGATTGTATAGAAACGAAAGCTTTAATCTCGAATGGGTCAAATTCCCACCCCCTGGGGCGGAATACGCCGAAGGCGTGGGATTCGGAGCTTGTCCTAGGTTAATACCAATTTATTTTTTTGAAGGATTATCTGATTCATCATACTCGTCAGATGGAATGTTTCGTCCGCTTGCGGAAACGTACAACGATGCCGCAATAAGTAAAAACGCTATGCTGAAAAACACAGGAGAGAAAAAGAGCCATGTACGGCTGTCCGAAAATTCTGCGTCCAGCCGCGCCTTTATTTCGCGCCAATTTGGTTGATAACTCTCATAAAACGGCTCGTAATCCACTTTGTCAACAAATCTATACTTAGTCAAATCGGAAACGAAATCCGCATCTCCTTTGCATTCATACACAGAGAAAATTTCTCGTCTGTCTGTAGACATTTCACTTTTTCTTTTGTCGATATATACTCCACCAAATGCGATAACATATACGTTGCCTTCAATCTCCAACACGCTTCCGCTGCTCGCATAGTATCCGTCAGAGTTGTTTGATATAGACGGCATTGAAAAGAAATATTCAAAGAGCAGAGTTTCTGCGTTTTCGCTTCTGACGATTTTCATAGCTTTATTTTTTGGCAGAGCAGTATAACTCAACCGCTTCAGAATATCATCCAATTCATTCGACCGGCGGTTGCTTTTTCCGTCAAAAAAGCTATAAGCAATCACGTTTGTTTGTGTATTTATGCCTGTCATTTCCTCAAAGGAAACAGCTGATTTTTGGTGCGAATAATACTTTGGCTTTTCAGGCCAATATGTATTATAAATACGAAATGAATAAAAAGACAAAATAACCGCATTTAACGCAAGTGCAACAAGCAACAGTTTTTTTGCTTTTTTCACCATTCACCGCCTCCAATTACGCCGATTTTTATTTCTTTCACTTGTTGGAATGTGATATGCTGGATTTACGCCTCGCTATCGCAAAAACAATAATCGCGAGCAAGGTAAAAAACGGCAAAGTCAAGAGAATAAAACTAGGGATATTATTAACATTTGCGCCAAACATTGTCCAAATCTCGTGTTTTATGCTAAAGGAAAGAAGCTCCGGCTCAAAGCCTTCGTCGAGCGTATCGGATTTATAACTTTTTATTTCCGCAAGAGCGGCGGGAGATACATTTTCGCAGCGGTAAGTCTTATAGATCCACGATACATTCTCTCCTAGGTTATAGTTTCCTAGGGTGGCGAGCACATCCGAGTTCATTCTTCCTCTTACGATGACATACAAAGTATCATCCAAATCAATCACGATGAATTTAGGCTGCTTATAGTCTTTTTCATCTTGCAGACTCGAAACCCCATAAATCGTAAGCACATAAGTATCCCTATTTTCCTTAAGCGCCGTCCTTATTCCGTCTGTCTTTTCAAGCGGAACGAACTTAAAGTCTGATAGCACCTCAATCAAGTCACTTGGGTCATAAGTTCCGCTTTTATCGTGCAGTCCATATCTTAACGAATATGGCTCCACATAATCATAAAATATTTCATGAAACGAGGCCGTGTTGTCGACAGGGGAATAGTAATTTACCCTGTCGTAAACAACTTTCCCCCAGCCTATGACGCTTACAGATGTCACAAGCAAAAACACAATAACACAGAATGCGGCTGTTATCTTTTTCATCTAAACCCCCTGAGTATAAAAAGGATAATTATACGAATATATCACCTTGTTTGCTGCCAATGCCGGTTTGTTTATATATAAGCGTTCTATTTTTTCTAAAACATATACTACTATTCTTTCTGGACCTTCTGAATTAAATCCTAATATTGCAGTTTTTGGAAGCAATCCCTTTGCTATTTTTTCTTCAACTTTCCTCCTTGTTTCCCGCAGTTCCGCCCTAATGCACCGTCCTTTATAATTGTAAAAATCCTCATCGATTTTGCTGTCGAAATATGAAGCAAGATCGTCTACGACTTGCATGGCAAGCCATAGATTGCCTGATTGATCCGGTATTGCTAGCAAATCAGAAATAGCTTCTATTACGCCATTTTCTATCGCCAGATCAACAGCCATTGATATTAATTCCCCTACAACTCCGTCGTAAAAATCAGATATTTTGCTCAGAAACTCTTGCGTCCGACTGACGCAATTTTGAGCAAGATATCCCAGCCACTCATCGTAAAACCGAACTCCGAAATCAGCGTGTACATCTATGCCCCAAAAATTACTTCTATACCGCAAAGATAATTCTTTCCAGCCATTCTTAAACACTATTCCGTTGTCTTTGAATGCGAAAAAGTTTGCGCCCGGAAATAACTCGTGAGGTTGCTTTGACGTCATATAAATGTCATAACGACGAATTGGATTTTCAATCGGAGAATCTTCGAGCAAAGAAAAATGAGTTTTCTCTGATGGGTTTAGAAAAATAAATCCTCTCTCAAAAAGATTATCTTGAGCATTAAGAACAATTCCTACCTTTTGCATCATTATGGCCTGGTTAGCCAAACTTTCGCCAAGAAAGCCAGTGTACCATTTCAAAAGAAGCGCTATTTCCAATTCACTGTAATATCCTCCACTTGCGTCCAAATATCTCACCGGATTATTTCCGCAATAAGCAAATGTATTCGCGCCAAACACTCTTTCTGTATCAATATGAATATCCGCATTGATAAATCTTCCCCATTCAGGGTTGTAATACCTTGACTGCAAATAGTAAAACCCAGTTTCATGGTCAAAATAATACCCCTTATATGTTACTGGGTTATAAATGAACGCGGACTCGTCTAAATATTTGTCATCAACGAACATCTTCCCCCATGCATCATATGTGTATTCTACTACAACATTACCGTTGCTGTCAACAACTTTACAAACATCGCCTTGCAAATTTTTGATATAGTAGTACGCATCGTTGTTTATAAGGAAGCTGACGGGACTCTTGTTTTCATCATAAAGAATTTGAATATAGTTGTCTTTGTTCGAAATGCGAACCTTATAGCCAAGAAGCGCACCGGTTTCCGACCAAGTATATGTGTAAGAAGTAGTTTTACCGTCTTGAACGATACTCTTTGATGTTCGGAAACCACTGACGTTGTACTTGTAATCTACCGTCACATCAGGCGTTTCATATTTACGAAGTTCTCTTCCAAACCAGTCAAACGTTGCGTCGCCATACATGAGCGGATTTCCCATTGCATCATATGTGATTTGAACGCCATTATAGCTTGTTAGTTTGTCTTTCCATATCGAATCGTAGGTGTACGCAACGGTTGTTATTAGCTCATCTTGATTGTCGGTATATGTATACTCTTTTCTCGAAACGATGTTGCCGCCTGTATCGTATGTGTACGCGACGCTGCTGTCCAGCACATCGTTGTCGGAATAAACCGTCCAAAAATTATTTGTGTGCGTCTGGGATGAAGAATCGAAAGCTAAATCAAACGAGCCGTCATTTATCATATTAGGAATTCTGTTATAGTAATCATTCGGCGTGCTGCCCTCATGCATCATGACGCCGTCCACGCCGTAGAGAACAGTGCTGGAGCCGTCCCACATGCTAATGTCTATTGAGCAATATTTTGCTCCGGCAGGCGCTGTTACCGCTTTGGAAAATCTGTTCCATACGCCGGGCGAACCGTAACTCGTTGTGCTGGAGGTGCTGCCAATGAAAGTATCGTTTTCGTTATACCACGACAAAACCGCTTGACCGCTTCCAATATAATAGTAACTGAAACAATACTGTTTTAATCCCTCAACGGGTATATACCAGTCATATTGGACGGAGACGCTATCGTCGTAGACGGTAGCTGTAGACCGTATACAGTAATCTCCGTGAGGCGGGTTATTCGCGGGATTATTGTCTCGTATTGCCAAATTAGTTTTCATCCAATATCCCATACTTGTTGCACTTGGCGACACATTTATCGCACCCCACGTCTCAAATGATCCATCAGCAACTAGATTACGGCTCATGCTATCGGCCTCCGGGAAGTCATGCAACACATTGCCGATTTCCAGCATGATGCCGTCGACATAGCTGACATCATTTGTCAGTTTAGATGTAATCCTAATTCTAGCCCTGCATGAATATGACAGTTGAGAGTTGATGACCCATGAAAATCTCTGCCATGAATCGGATTCCGCAACACTGAGAGTATCGGTTCTCACATACGCTAGAGTATTTGCGTTGTACCACTCAATGTATGCCTGGGTCTTTCCTTTTGAATAGTAGCTAAATGTATAATTAAGATGATTATAGAGGCGTGCATCTGTATAAACACCATCTGCGAACTCCACATACGCCTCGCTTCTATTATTGCTGAAAAGGGCAACACACGAACCGTCGTCAAATCCTCCGTTCGAGACGTATCTCTCAGGCGAAGAGTTTTCTCCAAGGTTAATCTGTTCGACGGTTGTCTTATCCTCGCGCACAAGTTGTCCTGCCTCGTCATAAACATACGAACTGACAAGTCCATCGCTCCCTGTAATGCTTTTTATGTTGCCCCTGTTATCGTAGGTGTAACTCCAGTCAAGACCCGCAGTTGGCGTTCCATTTTTCAGAAAAGTCGATGTATAGCCTTTCATAATCTGTGTCGCCGTTGTTTCGCTATCATCGTATAATACGTTTGAAATAAGCGATATATCCGCATTTGTAACCATGCTATTTGTAGGTCTGCCGAACGGGTCAAAAACAGATTTTCTATTAAAGACATGTCCGCGCGTTGAAACAGACGATGTGTTTATAAGTTCTCCGGTTTCGTGATTGTATGAGGACTGGCTTGGTGTGGTGCTGATACTGCTTGCTTGGTTAATTTGCTCAACTCTTGTTTTTTCTTTGTCAGTTGTTGTAACAAAATGAACGACTTCATTGCCCGATGCTTTTATATTAAATCCGTCTTTCCCATATGGTGTCATCGTGTATCCATTAATGTGGTCTTCAGAAACTGTCATCTCGCCGTTTTTGTCATAATTGTAAGAAAAAGCACGTTCTGATAAGCCGCCAGATTCGTAGTCTATAGATGCTATGTCACCTGTTTCCGACATTTCATAGTAAATTTTATCGCCGGTGCCGTAGCTTACCTGTTTCAGATTGTTTTGTGAGTCATATTCAAATTCTGCAAGCGTTTGATCCGCTATTTTTACAGCGGTGTTATTTCCGTTTGGGTCGTACTCAAAATTATACATAAAATCATTGTGGGTTATTTTAGTCATTCTATCTTCATCATCATATGTGTATTGATTTGAAATAGTATGCTTCCCTTCGGCAAGTCCTGAAACCTTTTGTGAAATGCCTGAGACAATATCATTATTGTTGTACGAATAATCTACGTCTGAATTCCAACGCCCCGGGTGGTCAGCCTTTACCGATTCGGTTGCGAGAAAACCTTTTGAATTATATTCAAAATTGACTTTGCTGCCATTTACATTGGTAAAAGATGATGGGCGGTCTTGATTGTCGAAAGCAATGTATTCCTTCATCTTTTTTGTCCCATCAGATATAGTGTATGACGTTATATTACCATTGCTGTCTGTTTCCGCTTCGGTATAAAAATTACACGAAACACACTCACAAACGGATTCGCTTGTACATTCACATTTACAGCCGTCACCAAAAAAACAGTCGAATTTTCCACAAACGCAATAAACGCCGCAAACATCACAGTCGCATTCTTCAAATGAAGCGCAATCACATTCACACAATTCTCCATATACGCAATTTTCACTGCAAACACAGTGCAAATTACACTCTTCGCAAAAACATTCTTCCTCCGGCAAACATTTGCATGGGCAATTTCGCCCATAAGCGCAATCGGCACCACACGGACAATTTACTCTGCAGACTAAACAATAACAAGTTTCGATAGAAGTGCATTCGCAAGAGCAATAGCGACCCGTAGCGCATTCAGCGCCGCATACGCACACTAAGGAACATGATAAGCAATCGCATTCTTCAATTGAAGTGCAACTGCAAGGGCAATCCGCGCCATAAGAACACAGGATACTACAATTGCAGTGATCTATTTCGCACGATCTGCAATAACACTTATCAGGTGTTTCACAAGGGCAAGGACACGATTGGCCATAAGCACAATTTGTACCGCAATTACAATATAGACTATTTAAATCTACCTCTTCAAGTACCCATTTTTGCTGATCGACATTTCCCCAATCCCATAACTGTATTTGAGTATTATCATCATGACTGGAATCATAGACCTCCAGCACCTTACTTGTGGCATGTTTAGGCACTATTCTATACGTCCCTGACCCACTGCTTATAAATCTAAATCGCTGGTTATCATCTGAATTGCGTCCGGACACCTTCAGCGACGTTCCGTTTGTCGTCCCTGCGTTGTTAACATCAAGTACACGGTTTCCCGTTAAAAAAGCACCTGAAACAATTTCATAATAACCGTTGTCGGACTTATAATTAAGCGTCCATATTTGATTTGTCTGCCCACAATATGAATATTGCACAGCCATATTTGTGTCTGAATTAAATGTCAAATATTTTTGTGTAAGTACATTTTTTATAAAATAAGTACCGTCGGCAAATGTTCGTGCGTACACGGTAGGAGTAATTGGATTGCTTGGTTTTCCATAATTCGTGCTTAAAAGCACCCCGTGAATATACCCTCTGATTACGCCCCCGTTGATCAT
>Ga0123353_10005693_pt1 | contig 16424 bp, 18 predicted proteins | sample TergutLab28metaG_3_FD_92763 | JGI IMG/M metagenome (GOLD analysis project Ga0123353, IMG submission 92763) | Labiotermes labralis P3 segment gut microbial communities from Petit-Saut dam, French Guiana - Lab288 P3 | ecosystem: Host-associated > Arthropoda: Insects > Digestive system > Gut ... | reverse complement strand
TCGCCTCTTTTTCAATAATCTTAGGAAGGCGTATTTTATCGCACGGATTGCGCTTTGTGCAGCCGAATTCCGAAGCGCAGGAAAATATGTTTTTCAATACCGCCATAATCAAATGCACCGTTTTAGGCGATAAACGCTTTTCGCCTCCGTTCAGCCCGGACACAAATTCTTGAACATCCATGGCAAATAAGTCGGTCAGCTTGGCATTATCGAAATGTCTTTTGATATGGTTTTCGATGAATCCCTTATATGTGGCGTATGTGGTTTGCCTTATGCTGCCTTTCATAACCGTGTTAAGCCAATAGTCCGAAAACTCGCCTATTGTCATCTGCTTCTTTTGTGTCATTTGTTGTTACCTCCAAAAATGTATTAGCCTTTGGTGTAACAATAAAATGCTTAAATATAAAGCGTTTTTGTAATTAAGTATTCAAATTTTTGATTATATTTTACTTTTAGTAAACCCTACCTCGCGGCAAGTAGCGAGGTAGGGTTTACTATTAAAAAAGACGGCTGAAATGGCCGTCTTTTTTTCTAGTGCGCCGAGTATGGTGCAAATCTAAGCGGTGGAAGTCCGCGGCGGGGGCACTCATAGCCAACCGCGTAGTGAAGTCCAAGGTGCGTATCGCGAGGTATGAACTGAAGAAAGGGCGTAGCGAAATCTTGACCTGATGGACAAGAACCGAATACCAAAGCCGTGCGGACGGATAAGGCTATTAGACAAGCTGAAGTCCAAATATGAGCGTAACTCCGCACGGTAAATTCGGCAGGTTAAAGAGGAAAGATTTGCGTCTTACCTCGGGAGGTCTTGCAGGTGCGGTAACACGCATAGTAACAACGAACTGCAAGAAGTCAGCAGAGAGCATAGTACCGATGCGTCGGGAAGGCTCGAACAATTTGTAGTGCTAAGTACTACGGAATTTGGGATATCCGACAGTCGGAATGTGTTAATGAGTGATTGTAGCGGCGTAACCGCGATTGCAGCTCAAAATGACGGTTTGGTATCCACGGACAGGAGGAAAGGCAGAGTGGAGCTGTTGGAGAAAATCCTAAGCAGGGAGAATCTCAACGAGGCATACAAGCGGATGTATGCGAACAAGGGCGCGAGCGGCGTGGACGGAGTAACGGTAGCGGAATTACTATCATATCTGAAAGAACACAAAGCGGAGTTATTGGAAAACATACGCAATTGGTTGTCGCTATAATAGCCTTGCTTGTAATAAGTAAAACTGTCTTCGGTTTCAATCATTACGTAATCCTTGTCCGTATCCGCGTTAAAACCGACATTTCCGTTATAGAGATGTTCGTTGATGCCGTCTGCTTTGTAACTTTCAACGACAGTTTTGAGGTGCGCCCTTGCTTTGTTTTTGGCGGCGAATACGGCGCACTCGTTTATTATCGACCTGCCGTTAATATCAAAATCGAAAAGGTCTCTTATCATAACGACGTAAACCGTTGTTTTTTGCTTGTGCTTAACTTGAAATTTAGTTCCTTTATTCATGTTTTTACTCCTTTGCCCGTATGGGTATAATACCCTTGCCGATAACCCAGCGTATTATATAATGTGCCTAAGGCACTTACCAAACCCTTGCTAATCCGCCCATACGGGGTTTGAAGCCGATACTTCCGAATTCGGAGCATTCCGGGCAGTCGAGGTTTTCCGTCCAAGTAAAGCAATACCCGGCTTTCAAATCCTCTAAATCACGCTCCCATTCTTCCTCGTATTTTGTTACCAGCATAAGGGATAAGCAGTCCCCGAATTCTGTGTGCGATAAAATCGCGAAATACGCCAAAGCGCCGTACTCCGCCTCAATCCGGTTCTTTATCTCGACCAGATTGTCGCAGTTATTGTTCTCAATGAGCCAATACAGGATGCAGCGCTCGCTGTAATACACGATGCCGTCCTCTGTAAAGGCGGTTTCCACGTCTTCAAGAAGCCCTTGCTTTACAAGTTCATTAAGCCGCAATTTGGCCTGTTCGGTTTGTTTTTCTTTTAATAATTCATTCATAATCTTTTCTCCTTTGCCCGTACGGGTATAATACCCTTGCCGATAGCCCAGCGTATTTCGGTTTTAGGTATAATCCCCGCCGTAGCAGTCCTTGAATTTAGCGCATTCCCCGCAAAACCCGTATTCGTTCTCTTGCCTGACCGGACAATCATATTCGTTAAACTCGTAAAAACCGGTCTTGGCGTTGTAATGCCGCCCGTAATGTATTCCGTCGTCTAAGAGAAAGGGGTACTGATAGAATTTTTCCATAAAGCCGTCGTTGCTGTAAAACACGCCGTTATCCTCAACCCAGCCGTTGCCTATCAGCTCGCAATGCCCGGCGCCGTCAAGCACGGCGAATTTGGAGTCGGTCAGTTTTTCTATGAGCTTCAGCGTGTCCGGGTTTTTGTAATAGTCCCTGTTTTTTACGATAAGGCTCATATACTCCGTTATGAACTCCATAGTGTCGCTGTAGGATAAATCCTTCCTAAGCGAGCTTGTAAGGTCGATAATCCCGTTATGCGCTATCCCTATATCGCACTCGGTTTTCAGCTTCCGTAAATCCGCCATCTTTTTTGAAAGAGGGAACGGATGTGTGCAATCCTTCCGCACGCCCGCCTGCGTAGACAATCTGAAATGCAGAACGTAAGCCCTGTCTTTGCCGTACCGCCTGACGGTTTCGGTAAGAGAGGATACAAACGAGCGGAGGGTCATCAGGCCTTTGACGATATGAACCTTGCCGTTATCGGCGAACATATATCCCGCGCCGTCGTCGTTGTTCTCGAAGCAGTTTTTAAGCTTTTCGTATTCCGGCATCGCCGCACCTTGGGGCTTATACGCTATCACGCACATAATTCCACCCCCTCGAAAGCCTTGCGGGAACGGATATATTCCATAGTTTCCGGCTTTAAGCCTTGCAGCCACTTGGGTATGCAGAAAACGTCCTTCCATTTGATTTTGCGGGAATTGTTTACGGCGTTGATACAGAAATCCACGCTTGCCAAAAACTTTGCGTAGTTAAGGGTGCCGCGCATTATCCGTATTTCCACGGTATCGCTGTTTGTGTTGTTAACGGCGGAATACCGGCTTTCGCTTTTGCTCCTGCCGAACTTCTTAGCGTTTACTATATCGGTAACCCCGTATTTGGCGGCGTATCTGTCCGCTTGGCTTTCCGTGCGCCTCGAAATCTTTAATATTTCGTACCAGTTATTTTCAAAGAAGCTAATCAGCTTGGAGATATTGTTCGCCTGAGTTTTTTCGTCCGGCCCGAACATATACCGGCTGAAATGGATATGGATTTTATGTAAAGCTTTACATAAAATCCATTATGCAAAGCGGCACGTTATGTTAAGTTGGGCAGCAAAAAGGGCGACAGGTATTGGTTCTGCCGCTTTTTGCTTTACATAATATCTTTTAAACTAAACCTTGTAAGATACGCATCAGAGCCTCGTTCTCCGTCCACGACTTTTGAGTAATGGGAAGCGGCGATTTGTAAACAGACTCAAGCGCTTTTCTTTTTGCATCGGAATCTACTCGGGCGTAAATTTCTGTAGTTTTAACATCAGAATGGCCAAGCAAATCGCGAATATAAATCAAATCAACGCCCGCTTGCAGTAAATGCATCGCTCTACTGTGTCTAAACGTATGAGGCGTGACTCCCGAAAAAACTAAAGCAGGGGTTGCCTCTTTCGCTTCGGCAGCATATTTTCCAAGAAGAAATGCTATTCCCGCCCGCGTTAATTTTTGTCCGCTCTTGTTAACAAATAACGGTAGGTCGTATTTTTCCGGCGTATTTAATCCGCGCTCGACTAAATATTCGCCGATTAGTTCGGCAGTATCCTTCATTAACTGAACAAACCGCCATTTTGAGCCTTTACCTAATAAATTAGCGCCCATTGGATTAGCCAAACGGATGTCGCGCACACGCAAATCTACGATTTCTTGAACGCGCGCGCCGGAATCGTACATCAAAGCAAACATGACCAAATCGCGCCGGCCTTGCTTTGTGTTTTGATTTGGTCTTGCGAGAATACTTTTAATCCCGTCAAAAGTTAAATACTTCATAGGCGGGTCGGCAATCTGTCGTTTAAATTCTATCCAAAGGATGTTTTGGCAGAGAAATAAATACTCGGGAACTTCCATTTGTAAATATGAGAAAAAACTGCGTATGACGGTAAGTCTGTGTAGTATCGTGGATTGGCCGCAATGCCTGTCGGTTTTAAGCCAATCAATAAATTCGAGAATTACTGGTTTTCCAAAATCTGCTATGCGGAGCTTATCGGGAGCTATCCCTTTGTTCTCCCGAAAAAACTTTAATACCAGTTTGAAAACATCGCGGTACGCAGCGATGCTGTTCGCGCTGAAATTGTATTGGCCGGGCAAATAATTCCCGAGATAACGCGACAAATGATATGCGAAGTCCGTTATTTTCATGACGGCCTCCCCGGAACAACGCTTCCGAATGCCGCTTCAAGTTTTTCGGCGATTTTAGGATAAGCTTCGGCTGTCAGCCTTAAATATCGTTGAGTCGCATAGAGTGATTTATGGCCTAAGTATGCGGATAGAATCGGCGATGTAGTATATATGTCTTTTCCGTTATCTACAAGCTGTTCCATCGCGCGGACGGCGAAGGTATGCCGCAGATCATGAATTCTCGGGCCGTTGCCTCTGCCACCGTGAGAGATGCCGGCAGCCCAGAGCAATTTGCGGTATTGACTGTAGATGCCGCGTTTATCAATAGTAAATCCGTATCTGCCCGGAAAGAAAGGCGCATCGTCGCCAAGTTCCGGTATCGACTTCAAATATTCAGCACATACGCTTTTAAGCGAATCGGACATTGCTACCAATCGATTATCGTCGCCTTTGGCGTTTAAAACAGTAATAACGGCGCGATCAATATCCACATCGCAGCGACGTAAATTAAGGGCCTCCGAAATTCTGAGTCCGCATCCGTACAACACGCGCAGCAATACCGGCATGATTGAATGAATATACGGAGAAACTGTTTTACGTTCCATTTTATCAGCCGCTTTGAATAGCCGCGCGATTTCATCGGGCGTAAAAATATACGGCTTGAAATTACATAACGCGATTTTCCTTTGCGCCGGCAGTATATATGCCTCCACACCGCAGGAAATAAGAAAACGGGCGAATTCGCGGATAACCGCAATGCGAAGCAACCTTGTTTTTTCAGCTTCATGCGGGCGCTTGGCTGTCCACGCTTCAACTAATTTTTTTGTCAAGCGTAAAGAATCGGCGGCCTTGTATTTTATGCTAAACGCATCGAAATGTCCGATAGAAATAGCTTCCGATATGTACCGATAGCCGATCGCTCGTTTTTGTTCGATGAATCTTTCGCAGTAACCAGCGAAAGCACCGGAAAAATTCTTACTCATAACGGCGCCACCTCCAATGCGCATTCCTTAAGATGTGTTTCGTCTATCTTAAGGTAAATGTTGGTGGTTTCCATATGCGGATGATTCATGACACCGGCAATAATTGTCATCGGCGTATTTTTCACCAGCAACGCGCTTGCAAGGCTATGCCTTAAAGAATGAAGCCCGTGCCGCTTGCCTTTGGGGACGGTAATGCCCGCTTTTCGTATATATTTGCCGATAACATGGTGTAAGTTATCGTTATCGCCCAATCTATCGAAAGGCGCGTTGTGCCTAACGAAAATATACTTGGAACTCGCATGAGCCGGGCGTCCGAAACGTATATAGTCGATAAGCGCCCAGCCGACTTCGTTCAATAGCGGTAAATTTAACAGTCTTTGCGTTTTGGGTTGAACAAATTCAAGCCGGTGCGTTTCCCATTTGAAGTGTTCAAACTGCAAATCGCGTATTTCCCCGGCGCGAAGCCCAAGCCGCGTGGCGAGAGACAAAATGGCATAATCTCTTTTGCCGGCAGGGTTGCCTCTATCTACGGCAGACAGCACGGCTGTAATTTCGGCTTGCGTAAACGCCGACGGGATAGCGGATTTACTATTGTACTTAATTTTTGGGCAGACTACGGAAAGATCAGATTTGTTATAACCGTTTTCATATGCGAACCTAAGAAACGATTTTAAAGCGTACATAACATAAGAGATCGTATGTTTCGCGTAAGGTGCCAGTGTTAAAATAAAGCCTTGAATAATTTCCGCATCAACTTCCGAAAAATATTCGATATTTTTATGCGCAAGATATTTAGAAAAATTATATAGATGCACTCTTAATTGCCGTATAGTTCCGACAGCTAATCCGCGCGTCTTAAAAGTAACTTCAAAAGCAGTAAACATTTTCTCATGCGCTGGATATTTTTCGTTCCGCGTCCGCTTGCGCCGGAAAATAATACCATGCAGCCAAAAGTCTGTCAGCACTTGAATCGACCGCACATCCCGTTTGCGGGACGGAAGAGGATTTTCGCTTTTTGCTCCACCGGGCAAATGCAAAAATTCATCCGCAAGCGATAGCGAAAAAAGCGTTTGATTCTTTTCGGCGGCGTACCGCCTCAGCCGTTCCCAAACATATCCGTACTGCCGTATGCCGTCCTCCATGTAGCGCAAGTCTGTCAGATGTTGCCTCGCATCTTGAATAAGCTGCGACAAATCGACCTCTTGCCGTTGATCTTGTTTCATAATGAAACCTCCAAAATAAAAATTAAGAGCGTTAAGCCCCCAATTTATTTTAGAGTATTATGTAAAGTTACCACAAACAAAAAAAACCTATTTGTACGCATTCGGCAAACGAAAACAGTCGTTTTGTCATGTTTTCTTATTCAACTTAACATAACGTGCCGCTTTGCATAATGCAGCTTATGTAAAGCTTTACATAAAATCCATCATCAATTCCGCCACCCCACAAAGAAAGGGCGCGTATCCACCCGTGCAAAGATTTTGATATAAAAACATTGAAATATATCGAGCGGCAAAGCGGCATAAAGCTATCCTAAGGAGCAAAACGTATGTACAAAGACGAATATTTTTACCCCGCTGTCGTCGGGCGCACAAAAGGCGGCAACTATTCCGTATGGTTTCCTAATTTGCCGGGCTGTATAACGGGCGGCGAAACGATTGAGGAAGTATCGCATAATATCAAAGAGGTGCTCGGGCTGCATTTGTACGGTATGGAGCAGGACGGCGACGAAATTCCCGCCCCGTCCGCCGTACAGGATATTATATGCGATACCGGCGAGTTCTGTCTGGTCGGCGAAGTAAATATGAAGGTTTACCGCAAAAAACGACAGAACAAGTACGTTAATCGCGTCGTTACGCTACCGGACTGGCTGAACGAGGAAGCCAAGCGCAGCAAAATTAACGTATCGCAGCTTTTGCAAGAGGCGTTAAAAGAGCAATTAGGCGTGTAAAAGGGCGGCGGCGCTTATTTTTGAATGCCCTAGGCTTTTTTGGTTTTTATCACGGTAAAGACTACAACCAGCGAGCCTATCCATAATATCACGGCAAGCTGCCACCATTCGACCCATTCCAGCTCCTCGACGCCCCAGCCGCCGACTTTCAGCCTTAAGCCCTCCGCGCCGTCTGTAAGCCCGCTGTCCTTAATCGAAAACCCTATATCGCCGTTGAGGTCGGTGCGTTGCAGGTTTTTGGCCGTGTCGTACCCCAAATCGTTCAGATTGCCGAGCGTTTCCGCGTGCGGGTGGCCGTAGGAATTGCCTATTCCGCAGCTTATTACCATCATTACGGACGGGCGTTTTGCGGGGCTTGCGAGCATTTCTAAAAATTCCTTAGACGAGGAGGTGCGCGAGCCGTGGTGGCCGAGCTTGATAGCGTCAAAATCAAAAACAATATCTTTGTAAGCAATCACGAATTCTTCCGTGGCTTCCTTTTCGGCGTCGCCCATCAAAAAGAGCTTTTTGTCGCGGTAACGCACCTCCATTATGTTGGAGCAATTATTCCATTCGTCGGTGCTGCCGCGTAAATAGCGCGGCGACAGCGGGCCGTAAAAATTGACGTAATACTTAATGCCGTCGGAATCCGCGCCGTTAAAATCCTGCTTGCCTACCCTGCCGTCGGAAACTATAACTTTAGGGGTATATTTAACTCCCTCTCTTGTAAACTCTTTATACATCTGCTCGACGGCGTTTTTATATGTAACGGTGTCCTTTGAGGCAATCTTTGAAATTATAGCTTCCGCGCTAAGGCCTGCTTCAAGCGTCCAAAACTTCTCGTTTGAGTCTTTTTCGGGGTCGGCGGTTATAGCGAGCGCGGGGTCTATAAAGCCCTTATTGGTCGCTATTACGTTGGGGCGGTAAATAATTTTGGCGGGGTATTTTTGCAAAACTGCCACGGTATTGCCGCAATGGTCGGCGTCGGTGTGCGTAACCATGGCGTAATCGAATATGAAATTCTGGTCGCCGCCCGCGATGTTGTCGTCTATGTAGCCGATAATTTTATCCTTAATGGACTTTTTGCCGCCGTCAACGGTGTTCATATTGCCGCTGTCGCCCATATCTATGAGCATGGTTTTGCCGTCGGGAAAAACGAGTATCGTACAATCCCCCTGCCCCACGTCCAAGAAATGCGCCGACAAAACGCCGTCGCCGCCGCCGCCCTCGACGCTCTGCGTGATTCTCAAAGCCGCGTTCATTTGCGAGTTGAAAACTACGCTTACCCCGAGTACCGCGGTTACGATTACCGCGATAATTATTTTTAACGCTATATGCATTTGTAGCTTATGTAACGAGCTGCTGTTATTAGACATGATATTTACCTCTCTTTTTATTTATTAAAGAGCCAATGCGGACTTTATATTAGGTATCATCGCTTTTGCGGCATTATAGCCTACCTCCATCATTTCGAGGTAGCCGTCCTTTTTGGACGCCGAAAATTCTCTTAACGGCGCCGAAACCAAAATGTCCGCGGCGGCTATCCCTAGGGCGGCGTTTTGGGCGGTGAGAATCCGTAAGCACGCCTGAAGCACGTCGAGCATTCCGAGCGAGCTGGTGCCGAAGCCGCGCGTAGGGTTCACGTCTACGGCTATTACCACGTCCGCGCCCATCATCCGCACGACGTCGGAAGGAATAGTATTAAGCACGCCGCCGTCTACAAGGTGCCGCCCGTCTATTACTACCGGCCTAAAAACGCCGGGTACGGCGCAGCTAGCCGAAACCGCGCGGGCGATAACGCCCTCCGAAAGCACAACTTGCTTAGCCTCAATCAAATCTACGGCGACGCAGGCGAATTTTTTAGTCAGCTTGTCAAAGGTCATGTTACCTAAATACCGGCGCATCACATCCTCGATTTTTTGCGCCGGAGACGGTATGAATAACGGCCCCGTGCGGATTTCCTTGGGGTCTAATACCTCCGCGGCGTCTATAATGTCCTCGATTTTTGCGCCCGCCGAATACAGCGCACCCACGATAGAGCCCGCGCTGGTGCCGGCTATTATATTAAAATGCAGCCCCGCCTCGTCAAAGGCTTTCAGCGCGCCCAAATGCGCGTACCCTCTCGCCCCTCCGCCCGAAAGCGCGAGGCCGCCAACTTTCGGCTTAGGTTTTTTCTTAAATAATCCCATTATTCTCATTTGTACCTCTTTGGCGTTTGGTTATTGAATATGTAATATACTTATTATACAATATCGCGGAAAATTTTTCAAGGAAAAAACAGCAAAATATCAATAGGCTTCTTGCAAAACCTCTCGCGACGGCTAATGGCGTCTTTGTTGCCACTGCGAATCCTTCTCTGGAAGTCCAATGTCATTGCGAGCGTCAGCGAAGCAATCCAGACTTTCAAATTTCTAATTTCTGGATTGCTTCGTCGCCTACGGTTCCTCGCAATGACAAATTACAGAAAAAACGATTGCGGATTCGGCGATTTTGTACTAATATATAATTATGAAAAAACTTAGTAAAAAGAAACTGCTGATATTCGCGGCTTTATCCCTCGCGCTTTTAATAACCGCCGTATGGGCGGGCGTTTATCTCGGCGTTACCGTCAAAGGCGCGCGCTCAAGCGATATTTGGGGCGCAAGCGATGCGTTTGACCCCGACGATTTCGCGTCTTTTGAAAAAGCGGACGGGGAGAATTTTAAGATTTTGCAGCTTACCGATATTCAATTAAGCGGGTTTGAAAGCGAGGTAAAGGCGTGCTTCGCGCTTATCACAAGGCTGATTAAGGATACCGAGCCCGATTTGCTTGTTCTGACGGGCGACAGCGTTGCTTTGCGCAACAACCACAAAAAGGGCGCGCGCCTTACGGGCTTTTTGGACGGCTTCGGCATCCCTTACGCTATTACTATGGGCAACCATGACGGCGAGGGGCATTACGATATAGAAAAAATGGCGGAGCTTTATGCAAGCGGCGAGTATTCGTTGTTTCGAAAAGGCCCCGGAAATATCCAAGGGGTGGGGAATTACGGCGTAAATATCACAAGCGGCGGCGAAATTGTGTATTCGCTGTTCTTTTTGGATTCCAACCGTTACCGCAAATACGACGGGAAGCGCGGCTATGATTATATTTATTCTAACCAAGCCGATTACTATGAATGGTATATAAACGGCGTCAATAGCTTTACGGAAAAGAGCGTCAAAAATATGCTGTTTTATCATATTCCCGTACCGGAAATCGACGGTATCCGCGCCGAAATCAAAGAAAAATACCCCGCCGCAGTCGAGAAATTCGCCTTCCGCGAGGACCCCTGCCCGCCGAAAGAAAACTCCGGTTTTTTTGACAGGGTAACGGAGCTGGGGGCGGCGACGCATATGTTTTTCGGGCACGACCACGTCAACCTCTTAAGCTACGAGTACCGCGGCGTACGCTTTGTGTACGGCCTTAAAACAGGTCCCTGCTCGTATTACGACAAGGACCGGCAGGGCGGAACGCTGATAACGCTCCGAGACAATTTAGAGGTAACAGTAGATTTTATGTATTAGATTCAATATTCAATCCCTTGCGTAACGGGGATTAATATGGTATACTAATATTAACGGAGGCTATTATGAAACAGTTGCGTAAACGCTACGACAGCGAGCTGAAAAATATCAAGCAGGAAATTATCCGTATGTGCGCGCTTATCGAGGAGCAAATCAACGATTGCACGTCCGCGCTTGTTACCGAGGACAAGGCGCTCGCGGATAAGGTACGCGAAAACGAAATCCTCGTCGACAAGATGGAGGACTTTATCGAGAGCAAGTGCTATTTCTTTCTGTTAAGGGAGCAGCCCGTCGCGCGCGACCTTAGAGACATTTTTGCCGGCATCAAAATCATCGCGGAGCTTGAGCGGATAGGCGACCAAGCCGACGACATCGCGGCGGTTTTTTACGCGCTTACCGAAAGCGCGGAGGAAATAAAGCAGCTCAAATTTATACCGCAGATGGGCAAGCTGGCGTCCGAAATGGCGCGGGGCTGCGTGGACGCTTTTATCAAAAACGACACCGAAAAGGCGCTCGCCATAATGAAAAAAGACGAGGACATGGACACCCTGTTTTTTGCGGCGCAGGATAACCTTAAAGATTATATCTTAGAAAACGCCGAAAAAAACGCCTATCAAGCGATTTTGCTTTTAATGATTGTCAAATATTACGAGCGCATCGGCGACCACGCGGTCAATGTTTGCGAATGGGTGCATTACGCCGAAACCGGCATGAACCCCCGCCACGCCAAAAAATACAGCAGAATCAAGGACTCCCAGCCCGCTTTACAATGAGGAAAAATAACAGGCAATGGCGATAACCCCCCGACGGACAATTAAATTACGCACAAAAGACTTAAACTTATATTACGGTAATTTTCACGCACTGAAAAATATTACTATGGATATTCCCGAATACGCGATTACGGCTATCATCGGGCCGTCGGGCTGCGGAAAATCCTCCTTCTTGCGCATTTTTAACCGTATGAACGATTTGATACCGTCGGCAAAGGTGCAGGGCGAGGCGTTTTTGGGGGATATTTCTATTTATGACGGCGGTACGGACGTCGTCGCCTTGCGTAAAAAGGTCGGGATGGTTTTCCAAAAGCCGAACGTTTTTCCGATGAGTATTTACGACAATATCGTTATAGCTCCCAAGCGTCACGGAATAAATAAGAAAGCGGATTTGGCGGATATTGCCGAGCGCTGCCTCTTTAAGGTCGGTTTGTGGGACGAGCTGAAGGACAATCTCAAAAAGAACGCGCTTACCCTCTCGTCAGAGCAGCAGCAGCGGCTTTGTATCGCCCGCGCGCTCGCCGTTAAGCCCGAGGTCATTTTAATGGACGAATCGTGCAGCGCGCTGGATTCGGCGTCCACTATGAAAATCGAGGACTTGATGTTTGAGCTGTCCGAAAATTACACTATAATCATCGTCACGCACAATATGGAACAGGCGCTCCGCGTCTCTGATATGTCGGCGTTTATGATGATAGACGAGAACCGCGCCGGAACGCTCGTGGAGTACGCGCCGACCGATATAATGTTCTCAACCCCTAAGGATAAGCGCACAGAAGACTATATTACCGGGAAATTTGGATAAAACATATGGATTTTTTACATAACAAATTTAATTTAATGCTCCGTATTGCCGCGCTTACGCTGGCGGCGGTTTTTATGGCGTGCTTTTTTACTGGATGCGACGCAAAAACCAAAATCGTCGTCGCAGGCTCCACCTCAGTACAGCCGTACGCGGAATTACTTGCGGAAGAATTTATGCATTCGCAAACGGGAATTAAAATAAACGTCCAAGGCGGCGGCTCGTCGGCGGGCATCGAAGCGGCAATCGAAGGCGTCGCCGCGATAGGTATGTCGTCCCGCGATTTAAACGAGAACGAAAAGGACAAATTGGCGTGGTACAAAGAAATCGCCTTAGACGGACTTGCTATTATTATTCATCCCGACAACCCTATTATTAAAAAGAGCGGTAATCCTAATCACACGGTTGATTTTACATACGAACAACTACGCGATATTTATTCCGGCAAAATAACCGATTGGAGCAAACTCGGGGGGAGCAGCGGAGAAATTTACCTTATAACGCGCGAGGAAGGCTCGGGAACAAGGGACGCCTTCGAAAAACTTGCTATGGATGGTAACCGGATATCGCCGAGGGCAATGGTTCAAAACTCCAACGGCGGGGTAAGGTTGCAGGTTTCCGGCAACAAAAACTCCATAGGTTTTATTTCTATGGGTTTTGTCGAGCTTGAAGGCAAACGGCAAAAACCCGTAAGGGCCGTAAGCATTGAAAAGGTTTCGGCTACGATAGAAAACGTACTGAACGGAGACTACACGCTGGCAAGGTCGTTTTGGTTTGTTTCTAAAGACGAGCCCGAAGGGATAGTGAAGGAATTTATTGATTTTGTCCTGTCCGAAGAAGGTAAAAAAGTGCTGTCCGGCGCGGGGCTCGTCGTAACTGTGGAAGAGGATTCGTAAGAATGATTAAATTATTCAAAAAGCTTATAAAAGATATCCCCGGCCGCATATTCTTACTGCTTGCGCTCTCCTCATTGTCAATTCTGGCAATTATTACGATATTTATTGTAGCCCAAAGCGTACCTTTCTTTAAGGAGATAGGCTTCTTTAAGTTTATTTTCGGTATGGAATGGTCGCCGGGACACGGAGAATACGGCGTTTTCCCGATGATTGTAGGGTCGCTGTCGGTAACGCTGGGGGCGATACTTATAGGCGTCCCGATAGGGCTGTGCTGCGCGATTTTTTTGGCGGAATTTGCCCCCGCAAAACTCCGCAATATTTTCCGTCCGGCGATTCAACTGCTCGCGGGTATTCCCTCCGTCGTATACGGCTTTGTCGGCTTAATGTTCGTTGTGCCCTTTATAATGAATTTTATCGGAGGCCCCGGAGCGAGCTTACTCGCCGGTTCGGTTATCCTCGCGGTTATGATACTGCCTACGGTCATCAGCATTTCGGAGGTCGCGCTGATGTCGCTGCCGCGCCAATATAAGGAAGGCGCGCTGGCGTTAGGAATGACGCATTGGCAGACTATATGGCGGGTGCAGCTTCCCGCGGCGAAATCGGGCATAGTGGCTTCCGCTATCCTCGGCATGGGGCGCGCCATAGGCGAAACTATGGCGGCAATTCTGGTACTCGGGAACGCCCCCGCCTTTCCGCGTTCGATTTTAGACCCTTTACGGACGCTGACTACCAACATAGGTATCGAAATGGGGTACGCCACGGGCACTCATAAGGAGGCTCTTTTTGCAACCGGCGTGGTATTGTTTGTAATAATAATGCTCATAAGCAGCGCCGCCCAATACTTTACCCGCGAGAAATTAAAGGGTAAATCAAAAAGCAAAACAAAAAAAGCGGCGGTAGTAAAAGAAGAAACGGCGGAAAAGCCGGAAGAAAAAGCCGTCTCCGCGATTAAGCCGCGCGTAAGAAAAAGCGCAAAGGAAAATGTTGAGGTTTCTCCGCTTCGTGTCTGCGACACTTCGGTCGAAATGACAGCAGAACACGAATCAGAGCCTACGCCTAAAAAAAGGCTTATAAGCCCGCGGGCAAGCGCGAAAATCGCAAAGGCCGTAATTTGGTTTGCCGCCATGCTGGTCATATCGGTTTTGGTGGCCATTATCGTGTATTTGCTGGTAATGGGCTTGCCGACTATAAATTGGACGTTTCTTACCGACGTTCCGCGCAAAATGGGGCAACAAGGCGGCGTTTCGTCAGCCATTATGGGTACGTTTTTGGTGACGTTTTGGGCTTTGTTATTTGCCGTCCCGTTCGGCGTGGGCACGGCGTTTTTCCTCGCGGAATATACCAAAGAAAACTTATTTACGCGCATAATACGCTTCTGCGTGGAATCCCTCGCGGGCATCCCCTCCATAGTATACGGGCTTTTCGGCTTCATATTTTTCGTCATATACCTGAATATGGGCTGGTCTGTTTTGGCGGGCGGCCTTACGCTTGCCGTTATGATTTTGCCCACTATTATCCGCACGTCCGAGGAAGCTATCAAAACCGTTACTAACGCCTACCGCGAAACCAGTTTTTCTCTCGGCGCGACAAAATGGCAGACGATACGCAAAGCCGTATTCCCCTCTGCGCTCCGCGGTATCGTAAACGGCATTATTTTAGCCGTCGGGCGATGTGTTGCGGAAACCGCCGCTCTTACACTGACGGCGGGTACGGCGGCGGGAATGCCGGAGTCAATTTTCGACTCTACCCGCACGCTTGCGTCCCACTTTTATATATTGACGGTAGACGGGCTTGTCGCTATGGACAACGCCTACGGCACCGCCGCGCTTTTGATAATTCTAATTCTCATAATAAACGTGGGAGCAAACGCGCTTGTCAACCGCTTTGTGGCAAAGGGGAAATAGCAATGGCAGAACCTAAAATAACGGTTAGGAATTTTAATTTTTATTACGGCAACAAGCAGGTAATAAAGGATTTGAATTTAGAAATCCGGCAAAACGAAATTCTGTCCGTTATCGGCCCCGCCAACAGCGGGATAACAACCCTGCTCCGCGCCCTTAACCGCTTATGCGACCTAAAATCCGAGGCGCGCGCGACGGGTGAGATTTTGCTTAACGGCAAAAACATTTTTGACGAGGGCGTCAATGTGACCGAGCTGCGCCGCAAGGTCGGAATGGTTTTTGATATTCCGACGCCGCTCCCGATGTCGATTTTTGATAATACCGCATATGGGCCGCGCCTCATGCGGGGAAAAATAAAAAAATCCGAAATCCCCGAAATTGTAGAAAAGGCGCTCCGTGCGGCCGCTCTGTGGGACGAGGTAAAGGACAGGCTCAAGCTACCCGCGATGAGCTTATCGGGCGGGCAGCAGCAGCGGCTTTGCGTCGCGCGCGTGCTCGCGCTTAACCCCGAGGTAATTCTGCTTGACAGGCCCTGCTCGGGGCTTGACCCTATCTCTACGGCCAAAATCGAGGAGTCCCTCTCCGAGCTTAAATCCAGCCTCACCGTTATTTTGGCGCCGCACAACACGCAGCAGGCCGTGCGCGTCGCTGACAGGGTAGCCTTCATGTTAGACGGCAGCCTCATAGAAGAAGGCGAAAGCGAGGAGGTTTTCGCTAACCCCAAGGACAGGCGCACCAACGATTACCTTACGGGACGTTTCGGGTAAAGGTTAATATTCCTCTCCTTTTTCGTTTTAATTATCTTTCTAAATATTATGTGATAATCCTAAAAGATAATCTGCCGAAACATCAAAGAACAAGCAAATTTTTGCAATCATTTCAGTATCGGGCTCTGTGATACCCTTTTCCCATCTTGCAACGGTTTGTTGATAAGTGCCGATTGCCTTAGCCATATTTGCTTGGCTGATTCCGCGCTCATCCCTTAATTCTCTTAACTTTTTACAAAATAAAACATTCATAATATTGAAATTATATAACTAATACATCAATATGCTGTTGACAACATCAAAATGATGTTGTATAATGAATGCCATCAATACGAGGAGAATAATTTATGAAAGTTCAAAAATGCACAAATTGCACGTATTACAGCGCGTATTATCTGCAATGGGAGCAACTGTTACGGGAGACTAAAC
>Ga0123353_10005692_pt1 | contig 16424 bp, 11 predicted proteins | sample TergutLab28metaG_3_FD_92763 | JGI IMG/M metagenome (GOLD analysis project Ga0123353, IMG submission 92763) | Labiotermes labralis P3 segment gut microbial communities from Petit-Saut dam, French Guiana - Lab288 P3 | ecosystem: Host-associated > Arthropoda: Insects > Digestive system > Gut ... | reverse complement strand
CCCCGTTCCAGACCCACTACTACTCAGAAAATCTGGTAGCGCCGGGGATCGAACCCGAGACCTCTGTATCTGTAGCCAGAAACTCTGACCACTAGACCACAGAGGCGGTCATTCGGCGACATATTATCACAAATTTGCACAGGTCTTTAAAGTACCCGTTATTTTTGTCAGATTTTCATGAAACTGGAATTTTCTCGAAAGATTTTCGAAAAATGAGCAGTTATAATGCGGACAGACAGACAGAAAGATAGACAGAAAGGCAGACAGACATGACAAAGCTAACATTCGCTTTTCGCAATTTTGCGAACGCAACTACTGAGCGGGTTATCTATTTTAATGAGCCAGTTATCTCTAAGTTGCTAAAATGACACACTGTAATGCCAGCTTATGTTTATTCTCTCAAATAAAACAAATTTATCAGCACGCAGTGCAAGCCACGTGACTGACAAAGTATCAGATGGGAGGTACAACGACGCGGCACATGACGCGTAATGGGACACGACGAATCGTGACTGTAACTTGCGTGTAAAGGGCGCTATACACTCTCGTTTAAAACGAGCGATTTTACTGTGTGACGTCAAACCTGACGGAAAAACTGCGCAGTTTTGACAGGAAATAGCGCAGACCTCAGAAATGCCCTTTCCAGTCGTCTTTCACACAGAGAACTGCGCAGTTCACTCAGGGAATCCCACACAAATTCAGTTCAGTTTTTCGTGCAGTTTTTTACACAGTTAAACTGCACAGTTTAACTTGGAGTGTATGGGGTCCTTAATAAAAACCTCAATCATACTATCACCGACTCTAACAACACAATAAGCCATAAATTCAATATAAAATTAAGGTAGATTAAATATGACGAATGTCTGTTATCACTCAGTTTAGACGCAATATATAAAAATGCATGGGTTTATATTGAGATATGGCAAACTATAGGCCCTAACATTACTTAAGTGTCTTGGCTGGGTGTCAGACTTGACCCTGTCAGCGAAAGGCAATAATTCTGATAAACAATACTTCGGAATAGAGGGATCTAATGTCTATCTGACACGGAAAGAAGTGCCAGATAAAGATAATGATAAGGAAAGCTCATAATGCAGAATTTAAAAAATTGCATTATTCAACAGTTATTATTGATAATAAACAGACTTCAGCCTTTCAGCGAAACGCAATAATGCCGATAAAGAATATTTCATAATAGCGGGATTAAATATATATCTAATCCTTAAAAATGTCGGATAAAAATAATAAGGAAAGCTCGAAATTAAGACCTTCAAAAATTACATTCTTCAACAGTCATTATTTGTAATAAAATCGGGGGGGCAGTGGTGTGTTATCGGAAAGACAAATTCACAGAGAATTTTAGATGGAAAAAGAAACTACAGACATCAGTCTGAAGGGTAAGTGTAGAACAAATGATGATGAAGTATCATTTCAGGATGTGGAGTGGACCCACACCAGCTCATGAGCGTCCATTGGCTTCATACACGGTAACTGATGTTCGGGTCCCAACACAAGCAGATAATTTATTAACTTCGCGGCCATCATCTTCTTGCAGGTCAGCTCCACTGTCCTCGATAGGCATCACAACATTACTCTCACAGCGACATATAGACGGCACTTGTTATCTCAAAGTATCTTCTGTTATTAACGTCTGACAAAAGCAGAAGCCGAGCCTGTGTAAACGTGCAAAGAGCATTCAGGCGGAACGACGCCCTCCTCTAAGCAACAAAAATAGCAGAACTGTACACGCACTGTACTTCAGACACAGCAGGGGTTCTCAAACTTGTAACACAACGACCCCATAAAATAAAATAAAAACACACACTTTTCTACCAAGCCCCTCCCACACCCCACGCCGCCACAATTAAAGCTATTGATATAATTAGGATTAATGAGAGAAATATCCAGCGTATTTTCCTTCACCGGTGGTCAGATCTTGTTATAGCTCTCTCGTCCTACCACCACCACCAACAACGAAGATGGTGATTATGAAAATTAGGACGACGATGACGATGGTGATTAGCATTTTTTTCCAAATGGTCAAACACATTTTGTGCGCCACATTCACGTGCTTCCGGTATTTGCTCTTCACTGCGGCTGCTGCTAAAAGCCGCGTCTCACACAAAGTGGCTACTTTAAAGAAATTAACATTTCATGGCTCTCGCACATAATTAATTTTTACTCAAGTGATCTTAAACGCTGATTCACACAATTCTAAGAAAAGTGACCGTTGAATTCCCCCCCCCCCCGGTAAGGCGTTTGAAAATAAACAATCAATTGTTCATCTGCTGTAATAATAAGAAGACTGTCTTTTCGTTGACCACTAAGATGGTCCTTGATTTTGAACATCTAAGACAAAGACACATAATTGTCACAGTGGAATATGGGCAAACAAAAATTGACCCAGAATAAAATAATCGCAACTCCGCTAATTTTGCGTGCCTCTGTTGTCGACAACTTGCTTCAAACAAGAAAATAGCGCAGAATTTCTCTCCCCATTTTCCTGTGCCACGGCCCAAACTGTACAACACTTCCAGTTTCCCACTCAGCTAAACAAAATTACTGCCATTACTTCGCGGTTTGTAGTGTCTACAGCACCACAAATATGTCGCTTTAATATGCCAACTTCATGATGAACTCGTTTTTTTCTGCAACTACACGAACTATCACGTTTTACTTACTGTATTAACCTTTTGAGCTCCATCTCCCTACGAGGTGCTCCAGTACGTGTATTGCGATTGTCATAGTTTCGCAGGCAGCCAAAATGTTATTCAGCTAACGGATGAAAACAGGTTCTTTGTTTGGAATATTGTACAGAGTTAGGAAACTGTCACTGTGGTCACTAGCAACTCCAAGAGCCGTAATATATATATATAAATATATATATATATTAATTTCGAGATTTCCTGTATTTTTCAGAAAAAATGGGGGGTGGGGGCACATTTCAGGCATACTTTTGCTCTTTCGCTTTAGCCGTAAAAAGTATTGATAAAGTCCACCCATTAGTCCGAACGTGTGTGTTAATTAATTTCTCTAAGAAACCCCCTTAAGTCACAGTAACGAATTAACGTAATGTATTCTGTACCCATTTCCTCATACAATCTGACAAATATCCTTGTATCTGAAGGTCTAATTTTAACGAAATTAACAAGAGCTTATGGCTGGTTGTGACATGTCAGGTCCTGTCACAGCAGTGTTGCTGAAGATTCGAGTCTTGCGGGAAGCGACCCTGTGCCGTTGGGCGAGTAGTTCCCGACGTTTCGAAAGATCACGGTGCCGCCATATTCAGGGTAAAACAGTCCCAAGTCCATGGACACAATGATACAGCCCGTAAGATTCTGAACTTCAAAGCTTATTCTTCTTTAATATTCTGACAATGTCCTAGAAGTTAAAGAGTACGGCTGCATGTGGGAACACCTGACTAGGTTTTAACCGTACTTTAACATTAGAAATGGTACCATTTCTGTCCACACCACGATGTGACCCTTGGACATTTGATTGATATCTTTAACACAATCTGACTGACAAAGTTCATAATGCAAATAATGCCAAACTTTTAGAGACGTTGCTAAAACCTTAGCTAATAATAATCTCAGTTCTTTAGAGATTAAGAGCTTGTGTCTGAATCACGCAGTGTGTCTACACAATACAAGAGCATTTTAGCCAACTGAGAGCGGTGCAAAGTACATCCACCTCCAAGTGGTGCACCCTGGGCAAAGCTTTTTACTGCTAAATGATCTACAACCCTGGCATAGCGACCTAACTAATTAATTAGTAAACTGGTAAAATTAGTGTATATATATATAACCAGAAAGGAAAAGTAAAAAAATGCTCTTTTCAGAGCAAACTAAGGAACCGACGTAGAGACCCTTCCCAGAGCACACACACCGACCTAAAATCCTCCCGTGGAACGCCGGAGGGCTGTCACAAAATAAGAAAACCGAACTGTACCTAAATCTGGTTAAACATGACGTGGACGTCTTCGCCATTATGGAAGCAAACCCCACGGATGAGAAACTCATCTGTTACCAGCTCAACGGATAAACACTCTACAGCCTATCAAAATATAGATGAATTGCCAACGGCATACTAATTTGGGTAAGCAACTCCCTCTGTGCGGAATTAAAAATAGTAAAATAAATGGGCAAATCAGAAGAGAAAAGTGAAATGGTGACGGTTAACGTGTGGAAAAGAGGAAATAACTTCACAATCTACGCTATATGTAGCCCCCCGCACAACAAGCCCAACTTCACATCCCTCCACATTACGAGCAAAACCATAATGATTGATGATTTCAATGCGCATTCCCCTGAGTAGGGCTATAAGCATAACAATGCAGCAGGGAAAGAGATGGAAGAAATACTCAATACTTCAATCCTGGAGCTAATATACAACGACACGGATCCATCCACACACCTTCATTTTAACGGAGCCCAAACTACACCAGACCTACTGCTTGTATCTAGCGACATTAGTGCAAATACAAAACGCATCATATTTGACGACCTTGGATCTGGACATAAGCCTGTGATTGCCAAAATCCCCTCACCCGGCAACAGAGAACACCGGATTCATACATAAGAACTTCCTGGAACTTCAAACAGACTGACTGGGGAAGCTTCAAAGATATGTTAGAAATAAACCTACACCAAGAAAAATAGACTTTTCACAACATCCACATAAGATTGGCAAAGTCATCAATAGCAACATCATTGATTGAGCTAAAGCTTGCATTCCAAGAGGAAGAGAGAAGAGATACAAATACTTCTGGACCGACGACCTTGAAACTCTCAAGAACCAACGAGAATACCTGAGAAAAAGAGCTGAGCACACTGGTAGAATAGAAGACGTTCAGGCCTGGAGAAGACAAGCAGCTATCCCAAGGACAGAAATTACAGAGTCTAAGCGAAAATCCTTTAAAAAATTTATATCCCACATCAACTACCAGAAAGACAGCCAGAAAACTCACAAATATCTAGCAAGAATTCAAAACAATACATCCTGCAGAAACAGAGTACCAATACATGAAAATAATGATGTTATTACTAGTGACAGAGGAATATCTAATACATTTGCATGTACCTTTTCATGAGCACAGAAGAAGGGCACGCACGCTGAGAGGAAATCAAAGATAGTTAAAGGAGTGTATAAAACCCTTAAACAAAACAAATGGAAGTGCAAAACCCACAACAACTGAAGATATATTTGATTCGCCAATTAGTGACGGCGAACTCCAAGAAGCAATACAGCAGTTGAAAAACAGAGAATCTCCTGGAGAAGACCAAATACACGCAGAATTTCTAAAGTATGCAGGGAAACAACGACCTCAATACGGATGTGGTTTCAAAAAATTTGGGAAACAGGTTTTGTGCCCACACTTTGGAAGAAAGCAATAGTAGTGCCCCTACTGAAAACCGGCAAAGACCCTAAGAGTACCGCATGTTACAGATCCATTTCCTTGACTAGTACAATAGGAAAATCCACGGAAAGAATGATTAACACCAGATTAAATTGGCTACTCGAAATTAACAATATTATGGCAAACGAGCAAGCAGGATTCAGAATTCACAGATCAACAATCGAACATATAGCAAAGTTCAGCCAATTCATTAAGGATGCACTGGACAATAAGCGTATATTAACAGCAGTATTTATCGACTTTAAATCAGCCTATGACTCTGTCTGGAAAGAAAACCTTCTATTTAAACTACTAAGATCCGGAATCAGATCCAACCTACTACAATGGCTTGAATCATTTCTTTCCAACAGAGCACACTATTCTAAATATCACATCTTACAAACAGGACTACCAAAGGGAGATGTAACTAGCTGCACTTTATTTAACCTGTACATAAACGACCTAACTGGTGAGCTATATTCTATCCCTGGCATCAAATGTTTACTATATGCAGATGACGTTGCCTTCTGGACGGAGGTAGATAAAAGAAAGGCTGAAGAAAAGACAGAACACACACTTAGCAAGGCATTGGCCATACTTGAAGAATAGTGTGAGAGAAATAATATGAAGATAAATACCTCAAAAACAGCCTTTCAATCCTTCTCCCTAGCTCACAAAACAACACATCCAAGGCTGAGGTACAAAGATGCAGCTCTCTCCCAATCAAATGAATTCAAGTACCTTGGAGTCATCTTCGACAACAAGCTAAACTGGAAAAACCACGTAGATACAATTGCCTCTCGAGTCTCCAAGCGCACAAACGTTCTGGGACTTCTAGCAAGAAGTACATGGGGATGTGCCCTGTCAACATTAAACCTTACGTACAAAAAATACACTCTCCTTGTAATAACATATAGCCGTGAACCCCTAGTCACTGCTCAACCACATATACTTAAAGTGCTGGAGCATGCTCAAAACCAGGTCTTAAGACTAATAACTGGTGCAACAAAAACAACTCCTATTGATGCGATAACTTTCATAACGGGCAATAAAACAATACAGGAATTAATAAAAGAAAAGGCAGTGCTGCTACATGAGAAGCTGCTCAGAATCCCAGGAGACCAATACTGGAAAACATACGAAAACAAGCCGAGAAATTTAAAGAAGCAGAATGGATTTATACAGAAGGTAACAGGAATAAAGACAGAACTGGAGATTAAAAGCAAGCGCCAACCATTGCACCAACGGCGAAACCCAGTCGACGTCGAACAAAGTGAATGCTACCTACACCTGCAACAAAACATACTAAAGGGAGAAACAGGAACAGACAAACTTAGGCACCTGGCTTTGGAAACAATGAACACCAGGTACCCTCCAGACAAGTGGTTGCACATTTTCACAGATGGCTCTCAAATGGACGGACACATAAATGTTGGTGCTGGCCTTTACTGTGAACTTTTCTCCTGCTATTTGCCATTGGGACAACATTCGACTGCCTTTGATGAAAAAATTGAAGTCATACGCACTGCACTATGTCTGCTAAACCTACACCAGAACAAATTTGAAAGAGCTGTTATCTTTTCTGACTCAAAGGCTGCAATACTATATGCGGGATCAACAAAAACTGTGATATGAACAGAAACTGTGATATCAACAGAAGCCACAGACTGAAAAGGCCTAGTACAACCTAAGGCAAAACACAAATTGCACTGCAGTGGATACCAGGACACTGCCAAATCGCAGGGAATGAACATGCCGATGCATTGGCCAAAAAGGGTGCCAAAATTACACAAACACATATTAGAGAAACACCCTACCGTTCTATCAAACTATATTTAAAACAGGTGTTCCAAAGTGTATACAGACATGAACTAGAGACAAAGTTATCCCAAAAACCATGGAAGCAAGAAATAACCAAAATACCAGACTGGCCAAGGAGAAAGGCAATTGCAGAATTTCGATTATGCGTTGGGCATGATTGTCTGGGTACTTATCTTCAACGCAACGGAATCCGCCCCGAACCCTACTGCGTGCTATGCCAGCCTCCGCGAACCCATGGACAGAAACCATGCAGCACAATGCACCGCAATATTTAATAGGACAGAGTGGGAGCGATACTGGGTGGCCAGGACAAAAATGATGGAAAACTGACCTTGCTTTCTTTCTATTATTATTTTTGTGACTACTCTTTACTGTTAGGAATTTTATATTTACCTTAAATGTTGTTTATAGTGCTGATAGTGTTTATAGTGTAATTTTAATATTTTATTGTTATTGGTAGCATAGTTCAATGATAAACAATCAATGTGCCTGCCATTACGAAAATAAAATTTAGCCAACTGAGACCTTGAGCTTTCATGAACGCAACCGTACGCACATAGCCCCACATGGTTTCACCATTCCGGGACATTCAACATATATGACCATCAGTAATATCCCCAATCTTTACATATTTGTTTGTACGTTTCCTTAATTCGTAAAAGACTAAATCCTGCTTCACTTAACCACCATCGCGTACCTTACATACGTTAATAAATGAGCATCTACTGCGCTAATCACGATGTCATTTGACTGGCATATAGTTTGTATCATCCAGCCAGCTGCTCACATTATCTTGCGCTATGCCTCGTATTCGGTGATACATTGTATTTGTTAACACTGAAATTATTGTATCTCTCAACTGATGAAATCCGCATTTAACTTGTATATAACCACAAATACAACACGTCAGTCAATAACAAAACACTTTATTTATGTACATAAAAATAGTATATTGTCAGGGCGACATGCTTTCGACCTTTATTAGGTCATCGTCAGGCCTTCTGAGAAAGCAGATCCAAGAACTGTCTATATAGACATAGACAGTTCTTGGATCTGTTTTCTCAGAGGGCCTGAAGATGACATAATGAAGGTCGAAACATGTTGCCCTGACAAAATATACTATTTTTGTATATAAATAAAGTGTTGTGTTATTGACTGACGTGTTGTATTCATATGTTATAACACTTCGGGATGGAAAACAAAAAAAAAATTGCATATAACTACTCTGTTCGCACCGCACAGAGAACACAGTAAGTTCTTATTAGACACACCAATCGGCGAAGGATCTATAGAGAAATAACAAGACAGGCAATTATTTCTATAGTAAAACCAACTAGGTGCAACAGTGTATCAAAATATATTTATTTTAGAATGACACTCTACATGTTTCGGACGGTCTTTCCGTCCATCATCAGGAGTACAGGACTGCACATACAGCAACAGGTATTTGTCAAACAGATGGGCAAATGCCTGTTACTGTATGTACAGTCTTGTACTCCTGATGATGGACGGAAAGACCATCCGAAACACGTAGAGTGTCATTCTAAAATAAATATATTTGATATATTGGTGCATCTGGTTGGTTTTACTATAGAAATAATATTACGATGCACGGCCCCATTAACGTCAAAAGACAGGCAATGTATGTATAATCAAATATTAAGGCGCGTTCGCGTGACAATTGTTGCCGTGGAAAATAAGTATTTAATTTTAATGTACGTACCGTCATTTAGTGCAATTTATTATTTATACCAACTCATGCACAACAAATATATTAAAAATATTTTGTAAGCACAAACTAATAATATTTTAATAATTTGTAACTTCAGCCAGCACAAAGTTAAGACTCCCTGAGGATGGTTCAGAAGCGCCGAAACACGTAGGAAGGCTTACAAAATATCGTTAATGTATGTGTTGTGCATTAGTTGTTATAAATGGTAAGTGTCGTTTTCCGCAATTTTGCAAACGCGCCTTAAAAAAAGGCTCTTTTATGCTGAAAATCATATGAAACACGGTGACAGGGTGAGAGGGCTAAATGCAGAGGCTTTAGTGATCAAACGTGCATATATACAGTAACTACTGCACTCTACAGAGAAAAATTTCTTCCTTACTACAGTTTACAATAACACATTTAACTGAAATAAAAAGTCTGATATAAAAGAAGCGAGTGGACACGCTGACAGTTGGTATCTCTCCACTACGTTCTCGATTTATATACGGCAACAAACTCATGATAAATCAAACCACGTGGGACCGCGTGGCATTTGAAGGTCATGTGGCAGTGAATGTAAAGAGCATCGACTATATAAATACACACACCAACATATATATATATATATATATATATATATATATAATTTAGTAAGTCTAAAATTTACATTAAAACATTTCAAACGCTCCTACATGTTTCGATCACACGATCATCCTCAGGGAGCATATATTGTTCCTTACTAAAGTTATAGTTTAAAACATTCAGCGAATTACTTCGTTATGTTAACTTTGGTGCTGTGGCAGCGTGTCGTGTTTTTGTGTGTGAGTCGTACGCTGTTTAGAATGAGCCTGGTTATGGACGTGCGTCGTATGCCGTGTAGCGTGAGACTCAAGCTACACACGACATGCTGCCACACGTTTGAAATGTTTTAATGTAAATTTTAGACTTATTAAATTATATATATATATATATGCATGTGTTGGTGTGTGTAATTAAATAAACTACAGAATGCACGGTGCCACGATAAAAACATCGACTGTTCTTGGATAAGGTAATAAGGAGTAAGGTTGTCTCTGCTCATGACATAGAGGGAGAGGGAAGGTATAGCTAGACTCATTCTTGACCTCGGCGCTAGGTGGCGATGGATGGTCAATTCCACGTCCCGGCCACTTTAACCCCCTCCCCCGGACATAACCCCTGTACCCACTTAATAGGAGGCAGGGTGGATTACAGAGACGAACTCGACGTTCCGGAAAAAAGAAATAAAGCCGCATAGTCTCCCAAAATTTCGGAGAAATCTATTGCCTCCATCCTCAGTGCGACAAATCGAACTACGATATGGAAAAGCAACTGCAGAAAAGTAATTTTAAGTAACACGTCTTGTGAGGTTCCTTTGTTTCGGTAAGCGAACGCTTCCTACACAGTTCCCAGCCATTTCACGTTACATCACCCAGAGTAGTGAACGCTTGGGAATACAGGATGTTACCAGGCCTTTCGTAAGCGCCTTTCTTTACAAGTTAATTTCATTATAAATGCCAGCATTAGGAAAGGAAAGTTGTAGTAATATTACAAGTTTTACCTGCTCACATTGTTCTTGTGAAACTTTCGTAAGAGAAGCAAAATCTTAAACACGTGAATTTCTAATCGAGTGTAGTAGTAGACAGGTCCACGGTTAACAATGGACTGCGGTGCCAGTAGAAGTAGTAGTAGTAGTAGTAATTGCGGTAGAAAAAGAACCAACAAATACTATGAACCTACACGGCGTCATGTGCATACCTTCATCAGCATCAATGTGACAGTATCACAGCTCCAAATCATACAAGACTCACTGAGGCACTGTAACAGTTGCCCGAAAAATTTACGTCAGCAGTATCTGACAAAAGACAAAAGTATATAAAATCTTCATTTATTCATTTACTTTTTATTCATTTATTTATTTATTTATTTATTTTACACTTCACAGTGCAGTCTCCAGGCTTATTATGAAAAGGCGTGGACCCATAAGACTGCAGTCTCGAACTTTACTGCGTTTCAAACTTGACATCTTGCACATCTTAAATTCACTTATCATATTTTGTAACGATACATTTACCATTCTGTTGTGTGCCCTTTCTATGGTTGATACTGACTACTTTCGTTTTTGTTTTAGAGTCTGTGTCTATTTACTCCAGGCCAGTACTGACGATATACTTGCACACAGACGAGATATTTGTAAAGGATGTTCCACATACATCATTTTCTGAACATAATAACGGCATTCGGAACATTAATAGTAGTAGTAGTAGTAGTAGTAGTGGTGGTGGTGGTGGTGGTAGTGGTAGTAGTGGTGTTAGTGGTGGTGGTGGTGGTAGTGGTAGTAGTGGTGTTAGTGGTGGTGATGGTGGTAGTAGTAGTGGTAGTGGTAGCAGTAGCAGTAGTAGTAGTAGTAGTGGTAGTGGTAGTAGTGGTGTTGGTGGTGGTGATGGTGGTAGTAGTAGTGGTAGTAGTAGCAGTAGCAGTAGTAGTAGTAGTAGTGGTAGTGGTGGTGGTGGTGGTGGTGGTGGTAGTGGTAGTAGTAGTGGTAGTGGTGGTGGTGGTGGTGGTAGTGGTAGTAGTGGTGTTAGTGGTGGTGATGGTGGTAGTAGTAGTGGTAGTGGTAGCAGTAGTAGTAGTAGTAGTAGTAATAGCAGTAGTAGTAGCAGTAGTAGTAATTGAAAATCATTTAACGTTTTAGACAGATACACTAAACATACGTCAGTACGATAAATAGGAAGACAAATGTAGGCTGCCAAATTATCAGTACAGACTTCGTTGTATGGCTTTCATATACATATGTGCAAGTCGATCTGATCATTTGACTGAGATATGAGCTGGACGGCCCGGGGTTCGATTCACGGTATGGGCAAAAGAATTTGCTCTTCTCCAAAACGTCCAGACAGGCTCCGGGGCTCACCCTGTCTCCAATTCACTGAGCACCCGAGCGGGTCGGGGGGAGGGGGGGGTCATATCACTGAGTGTTGAAATGGTGGCTTTCAGGTTCGCAAAAACATTTAGTAAATTTCGTAGGAACAGGACGAATAATCCTCTAAAAATAGAGGCAAAATATTACTCCGAAATTGTGATGCCCGACTTCAAGTCTGAATGATGTCACAACCCAGATCATCTCATTGTGTAGATCGATAATTTAATATCGGATATGACTGGTGGTATCAAATGGGTCAGTCAGAAATCAAAGAAGTTATGATCATCATTGTCATAATCATCATCATCATCATCATGACACAGTCACCATTGTTGGCACGCTCCTGACGCTTGATAATGGCAGCTCTGTCCCACTTAGTGGCACTCTACCCAACAATTCGAATACTACAATACCGGCGCACCTTCGCTTGCTATACAGACCTCCGACCTTATTCGCACTATATAACAATCTAACTTTGCAAACCTGGAAAACCATGTTTTGTGTCAATACGTAATCACGGGAAATTGAAAATTATGGCTTGGAAATTTGAATTCTAAGACTCGCTACTGATACTTTCAAACAAGTATAGTCAAGGAACTTAAAAAATAAATTATTAGAGTTATTAAACAGAGAGTGGTGAGATGGGCCAAGCACATAGAGCATATGGTGATAAATAAAATACTTGCAAAATCTTTATCGGAACACTTGAAGGCACGAAACCGTTTGCGGGAAATAGGCATAAATGTAAAGATACAAGAGGGAAATACAAAGACGTAAAGATAAGCGTCTGATCATGTGAAACAAAAGGCACAGGCTCATATAATAATATTGAAAAGAAGACTGGCAAATAAGTGGGTAAATATGCAAACAATAAAGAAGGAAATTAAATTACGATAGAATAATAAAAAAAAGATAATTAAAGAAATAAACTGAAAGACGAGATACAGAAGATGAAAGAGCACAGAGAAACCAAAGAAAGCAAGAAAGATAGAGGAGCATAAAGGGACATACAAGAGAAACTAAAAAAAAAAGCGACAGATGAAAACACGAATAAAAGAAAAGGAGAGAATGAAGGAAAATACGAGGAAATAAAACGCTTAAAAATGTCAGAGTGCAGCAACTCCTGAAAACAAAGCACAGTTAGAGAAGCCTATATATCTAACACTGCAGATGAATCACGAAGCGAAGGTAGTGCAAATCCCGCGTTGCTGCGTGAAACGGTCTGCGCTCAATACGTGTTATTCACACGCAAGACTTTCAGGTTATATAAACTAACAACCGCGCGATAATGAACCCCTGCACACTGTTCCAAACACATATTCAATGCTAACCTTTTAAAGACGAAACGTTATCTGCTTTGTACAAGGAATCAGTCCGCACAGCGCTGTAAACACTTTTCACCACGGCTATAAAAACCAATCAGTTAATGACGTATAAAGCAAAAGTCGCTGTCTGTTCTGAGATCCGTACAAAACACTCAACGCAAAGCGAGCACCATGTAAAATTTTTGAATGTTAAACCTGGTGGTACGTAAAGAAACCGCTAGGCTTTAAAAAGTTAATATTCTGGTTCGTTTTAAACGAGTACAAATACCTCCACGCAGAAAGGGACACTGAACCATTCAGCTCAATAAAGTGAAAAAAAAAGGTTCCTGGCAATAATTCACAAAGCCTGCTACGAAACTGCGTCAAACATCGTAGATACACTTAAATACTGCAAACATAATTTGTAATGCCATAATCAGGTTTGGTTTAGCTCACACGCTACTGCACAAAGACCATAATTTGAAGTAATTCTGGTATGGGGAAGCACGAGGTTGAGTCAAATGAAAACTTTAAATATCTTTTATCTCGTAATTTGTTGAACATAAAAGGTACACAATGACTTATTTTTCTATGTAGTCTCCATTGTGCGGCTATTTCATTCCTGCTACGCGGCGATTTTCCTTCGCGATGGCTTCAACTGCTGCAATGGCCTCTGGTGTCACCACTCGGTGTGCCTGACCAGGTCGAGGAGAGTCTGTTACAGAACCAATGCCGTTCATTAACTTCCTAGTCCACTAATACACTTGCTGTAGTGACAGACATGCATCACCATACTGTACTTTCATTCGTCGATGAATTTCAATGGGTTTCATCCCTTCACTACTTAAAAAACGGATGACAGAACGCTGTTCTTTTTTGGTGCATGTTGCAAGCGGGGCCGCCAACTTTACACTACTACTGCGCCGTCGTGTTGCATTCCTGCACCGTACTTCCACCTGTCGGCCACTCTTCAAACCATGAGTATCATTGTTGTCAACTTACAAGACAATCGAGCAGTGTATCGAATTTTTATCGCACTTTTAAGGTTTTCATTTGACTCTCCCTCGTATTTACTGCTTGTAACTGTATTATATGCGATTTTTCGGCTTTTCACAATTGTCTGATCAAGGAATCCGGTCATGTGGGATGTGCCGTGGCGTCTCTGGGTGCTTCTCGACGTTTAAAAGGAACGGTATCGCCTTTGTATGCCAGATTTCAAGCGTCATGGACCTTGAATCATTGAGGGTGAGGAAGGCAGGTTCCTTCGAAACGTCTGGAACTACTTACCCGACAGGACCGGTCTTGACATTTTGAAGGAGGGAAAAATCTGTTGTCACTGTCGGGAATACTGACCAGCCAGTGTTCTTGTCATTACACAGACAAAGCTTTCCCAGCTCGTCCTTAAAGACAGATAAAACCAAGTAAACATGCAGACCGGTTCTTTATAGATTTTAATGCCAGCATATAAAAATTCTCTCATATTAAGTTCCATCAAATTCCGTCAAGGACTTAAAAGTTATACGAACATTTCCATCTAAACCTGTGAAGTTGTTTCGGTGTTCTGAAACAGCCCCAGAAACGAACCAAAGTAATGACACCGACAACTACACCCGGGGCCTAAATGAGTCATTCAATGTGACGATTTTAAAGATGCTAAATTTGATTTATCCACTTACATATCAGGTTGGCGTTGTGTGGGAATTGGCACAATGAGAAGCTTAACAATTCGTGATCTTCACGATCGGTATCAGAGGATGGGTATAAAATGGGGTGTAGAGATATAGCTCACAAGCAAAACTTCAGTCCGAAAAACAGGACAGAAAATATTATACGTATATCTAAACGTAGATGGAGGATAACATTAAAATGTTTGTCATAAATAAGTTGTGTGGAATACATTTAACGGGATAAAGACCAACGACGAGATATTGTGTGAACGGTAACAGACCTATTTGTATCATTAAAGAAAACAGGGATTTTCTGACCAGCTGCTCGACTATTAGCTTTTCATGGACTTACGTCACGCAGCGAGTCATTTTGCTGGACGGAAGTAACCGCCCTTCCTGATGCCGTGCACACCATATGCTAACAACCTGCAGGACCCAAGAAAGTGTGAAGTAGTCTGACGAACCAGGAAAGCAATTCGCCGGCTGGAAGGCACCACCTCAAACACTCCCACAGACATAGGGGTACCGACTCATAGTACTATCACAGTGCGGTCTTGACGCATGTCTCCACATGCGATGCACGCGTATGTTCAGAACACTTACTCATGCGTACATTCACGAGTAAAGTAGGGGCAAAGTAAAATTCACCCTGAGGTGGAGTAGAGGTATAGCTCTTGGGTGGTCAACGCCACGCCCCGGCCGCTTTACCCCCTGGAAAGATCCGATACTCATTACATAGGATGCTGGGTGGGCACCAGGGTCAGTCTGGAGAGGTGCGGAAAATATCGCCCCGCACTGGGATTCGATCACCGGACCGTCCAGCTCGTAGTCAGTCGCTATACCGACTGAGCTATCCCGGCCCACACATTACATTGTCACTCTGTTGGAAATACTGTTTTATATACATGTATATGTATTATTTGCATAACAACAAATTATTTTTATTGCAAACTGTTTATTGTTACATTTTTTAATGAAATTTTGGTGTAAGCTCCCTGAAGATAGCGACAACGCCAAAAATATGTAGTACCTAAGCAACAGAAAGAATATACAGTTTATTGAACTGCGCGTTTGTTGGTGTTGCCAGTTTTAGTACACCAAGCAGTTTCACGACAAATGTCAATACCCCAACCCAGGCGTTGCAAACAAAACTCATCATCCCAAGTTGGGTGAGCCAATAAACTTCAGACTCCCAAGCCCGGTTCGCCAGTAAATATCAGTCTCCCAGGCACGGTGTGCATAAAACCTCAGCCTCCCAATGCCGTTGCGCCACTAAACTTCCGCTTCCCAAACAAGGTGTGCCACTAAACTTCAGCCTCCAACGCCCGGTGTGACACTAAAATCCCAATCTCCAAAAAAGTGTTGATACCGTTAGTAGGGGGGGGGGTGGTGGGGAAAACTGTTTTATTTGGAGAATGCGAAAACAAAAATAAAAAAACTATTGGCATGCGCTCTAATATCAACGCTATGTTGCTTAACCGTAACAGCGGCAACGCATATAAGTATCATTGAAATTCAATGGGAAACTAAGATTTCTGCGGATTTACAAAAACAAATAGAATTGGTAAATGATAATGATGCT
>Ga0123353_10005691_pt1 | contig 16424 bp, 14 predicted proteins | sample TergutLab28metaG_3_FD_92763 | JGI IMG/M metagenome (GOLD analysis project Ga0123353, IMG submission 92763) | Labiotermes labralis P3 segment gut microbial communities from Petit-Saut dam, French Guiana - Lab288 P3 | ecosystem: Host-associated > Arthropoda: Insects > Digestive system > Gut ... | reverse complement strand
TGTATCGTTACGTAAATTAGTGTGTGAAAAATTACTAATTAATGCGTTACGAATCCCATTGTCGTAAAAATACCATTTGCTGTTTTTTGAAATTTCTTTGCGTAAATTCTTTGCAAAAGCCCCAACACGAAAAACCACAAACACCTTCGAGAGCAAGTCTAAATAACGCTCAACGGTATTTCGGCTCAAACCGAGTTTTTGTGCCAATTCAATATATGATACTTCCGAGCCAACTTGAAAGGCAATCATTCGCAACAGATTCAGCAACTTAGCAGAATTTTTAATACCTTCAATCGAAAGAATATCCTTTAACAAATAACTGTTAATCAACGATTTAAGATAATCAACTCGTTCTGTTTCGTTTTGCAAAGTATAAACATCCGGATAAGAGCCGAAAATGAGCCGACTTTCGAGATTCCGTTCTGTATCAAGGCGATTTTCAACAGTATTGAGCTCCTCCTGCGAAAAAGGAAAAAGTAGAAAAGAACTTGCCCTGCCCACAAGCGGCTCTCCTGTTTTATTTATCAGATCGAAAGCCGAACTTCCTGTGGCGATAACCGCAATATTAGGTACTTCATCAATTATCAGTTTTATTTTTTTGCCAATATCCGTAATATTTTGCGCCTCATCAATTGCTAATAGTCCGATACCTGCGAATAAATCTCTGTATCGAGCTATTGACTTAACTTCGAGCAGTAGGACGCTTTCATAATCCTCACCGTTGAGCAGCATCGTTTTACCATCGAATTTCGACAGAATTTCTTTCAATAAAACTGTTTTACCAACACGCCTCGCCCCAAAAATTAGTACAGCCCGTTGCGGTTGCAGTTTTTGCAAAATTTGTTTTTCAATTACTCTTGATATCATTGTTCTGAAATTTTTCGCAAAAATATAAAACTTTTCAATGCATTGAATAATTTAATAGTAATTTTTTTAATAGCATTGAATGATTTGAATTGAGAATTGAGAATTGAGAGGTGCGAGTTTTGTTGGCACGGTTTTTGTAATTTCGACTACGCTCAATTACCAAACCACTAACCACTAACCACTAACCACTAACCACTAACCACTAACCACTAATATTATGAAATCCGGAAAAATTAACGTAAAAACCGAAAACATCTTCCCCATCATTAAAAAATTCTTATACTCCGACCATGACATTTTTCTTCGGGAGTTGATTTCTAACGCTGTAGATGCTACGCAGAAGCTGACCCACTTGGTAAAATCAGGGGTAGCACAAATTGAGCTGGGCGACAATACTATTGAAGTGATTGTAAACAAAGATGATAAAACACTTCGCGTGTTAGATAAAGGGATTGGGATGACCGAAGAGGAGGTGTTAAAATATATTAACCAAATTGCTTTTTCGAGCGCGGAAGAGTATCTTGAAAAGTATAAAGGAACAGATGCAGCCAACATTATCGGACATTTCGGGCTGGGGTTCTATTCGGCGTTTATGGTAGCTAAAGAGGTGGAGATCATTACGAAATCTTATATTGAAGATTCACCCGCAGTGCGCTGGCGGTGCGACGGATCGCCGCAATATAAAATGGAACCGCACCATAGAACAGAACACGGCACCGAAATTATTCTGCATATTTCTGAAGAAGATGAGCAGTTTTTAGATGAATACAAGATTGTAGGTCTGCTCAACAAATATTGCCGCTTTTTGCCGGTGCCTATCCGTTGCGGAAATGAAAAATATTGGGATAAACCGGAGGGCGAAGAGAAATCGGTGGAGTTAGAGCGACCCCGTATCATCAACAATACCAATCCATTGTGGAAACAAACTCCCAGCGGATTAACCCAAGAGGATTATCTGAAATTTTATCGCGAACTCTATCCAATGAGTTTTGAAGAGCCGCTGTTTCAAATACATCTGAATGTAGATTATCCGTTCAACCTTACCGGTGTACTCTATTTCCCGAAAGTTAAAAATCAATGGGAAATGCAAAAAAACAAAGTGCAACTCTATTGCAACCAAGTGTTTATAACTGACCAGTTAGAAGGAATTATCCCGGAGTTTATGCAGCTGTTGCATGGCGTAATTGATTCGCCCGATATTCCGCTGAATGTATCGCGCTCTTATTTGCAATCGGATGCAGCAGTGAAGAAAATCTCAACGCACATCACCAAAAAAGTAGCCGATAAACTGGAAGAGATGTTTAAAAACAATCGCGAAGATTTTGAACAAAAATGGGACGATATAAAGGTGTTTATTCAATACGGCGCTGTTACCGATGAAAAGTTTTACGACCGCGCCAAATCATTTTATCTGTTAAAAAATATTGAAAATAAATATTTTACCTTTGATGAATATAAAACTCACGTGGAAGCGTTGCAAAAAGATAAAGAGGACAACCTCATCTATTTGTACGCTGCCGATGTGGACACGCAACATGTTTACATCAATGCTGCTAAAGAGCGCGGCTACGACGTACTGTGTTTCGATGGTTTTTTAGACACCCACTTTATCAATATGTTGGAACAAAAAATGGAAAAAACGCGCTTTACCCGTGTGGATGCCGACGTTATTGATAAACTAATTGAAAAAGATGAGGTACAGGTTTCTAAACTATCGGAAGAGGAGACCAAGAAACTGAAAGAAATTTTTGACAATTCAGTTGAAAAAGAAAAGTTTACGGTAACAATTGAGTCATTAAGCGAGACCGATTTGCCGATTATGCTTACTCGAAACGAATTTATGCGCCGTTATCAAGATATGGAAAAACTATCGGGGCAAAAGAGTTTCTATTCTGCTTTCGACCATTATACTTTGGTAGTAAATGGCAATCATGAGTTGGCAAACAAGCTGTTGCATGAAACCGATGCCGAAAAGCAAGCCACACTAAGCAAGCAATTAATTGACTTGGCATTACTATCACAGAATTTATTAACCGGCGAAAAGTTGGGAGATTTTGTGAAACGTAGTGTAGGGCTGTTGTAGCGCATTAATTGAGAAACGCACTTTTACTTTATGAAATACGCTCAAATAGAAAATTTAGAAATTATTGATGCCGGCGCTGAAGGAAAAGCTGTGGGCAAAAAAGATGGGCTTATCGTGTTTGTACCTTTTGCCGTGCCAGGTGATGTGGTAGATGTAGAACTCGTTAAAAAGAAAAAAGGATATGCAGAAGCACGCATCATCAACATAAAAACGAAATCGCCCCATCGAATTGTACCTAAATGTGCCCACTTTGGGTTGTGCGGAGGGTGCAAATGGCAAATCATGGATGATGATATCCAGCTGAAATACAAACAAAAACAAGTGGAAGATGCTTTTCGCCATATAGGAAAATTTGAGTTTCCACCCATTCAGCCCATCATTCCTTCAGCAAATAAGTTTATGTACCGTAACAAACTGGAATACACATTTTCTCATTTACGCTGGTTGGATGATGAAGATATGCGCTTGCGCAACTCCGGTCAAATTTTGGAAACACGAGGATTAGGGTTTCATATTCCGGGTAAGTTTGATAAAGTGCTGGATGTGAACCACTGCTATCTGCAAGCCGAGCCAAGCAATGAGATCCGAAATAGTGTAAGGGAATTTGCAATGAAGTACGATATCCCTTTTTATAACATCAGAAGTCATGAAGGGGTTTTAAGAAATCTGATTATTAGAAATAATACGAAGAATGAAATCATGGCAATTCTTTCTTTAACAGAAATGAATGATAGAACCCAACAACTATTAGAGTTTTTGAAAGAAAATTTCCCTCAAATTATCTCTTTGTTTTATGTAATCAACACAAAACTAAACGATTCTATCTCTGATTTAGAGCCTGTTTTGTATGCGGGTGCGCCACATATTTCTGAAATAATGGAAGATATGCATTTCAAAATTGGTCCGCTTTCATTTTTTCAAACCAACAGTTTACAAGCATTGGAACTCTACAAAACAGTACGCGATTTTGCGCAGATTACCTCGAAAGATATTGTGTATGACCTTTATACAGGAACAGGAACTATTGCCTTGTTTGTTGCCAAACAAGCTCAAAAAGTAGTTGGTATTGAATATGTGGATGCTGCAATTGAAGATGCCAAGTACAATGCCCTGCAAAACGAAATTGCAAATACTGTCTTTTTTGCCGGAGATATGAAAGATGTGCTGAACGATAATTGTACCAAACGCAACGGAAAACCCGATGTGGTCATTACCGATCCGCCCCGCGCCGGCATGCACCCCGCTGTAGTTGCCCGATTATTGGAAATGGAACCGCCGAGGATTGTTTATATTAGTTGCAACCCTGCTACGCAAGCACGAGATATTACCGAACTTGCAAAAAAATACGCGATAGAAAAAGTACAACCTGTAGATATGTTTCCGCACACACACCATGTGGAGAATGTGGTAGTGATGAGCAGAAAAAATGTGTGATTTAAAACATGCTGTGTCTAAGTTTTAAATCTTTAAAGGTGAAACAATATCCATAAAATACAAATAGAAAGCAGAGCGCACCTATTAAATACCCACACTCCACATCTAACCAGTAATGTACGCCGAGATAAATACGACTGTAGCCTAACAGTGCCGCCCAAAGAAAGATAGAGAGCAGCACCCACATCTTTCTGTTTCCTGTAAAGAAGAAAACAAAAAATGCAAAAACCATGGCATTTGATGCGTGTGCAGAAGGAAAACCATATTTTCCACCGCGATAAATCGTTCCATCGGGTTTTTCAATAAGATGGATTTTGTGCTCTAATTCAATATTATGACTTGGGCGTAAACGTTTTGTGCTTTTTTTTAAAAAATTACAACTCTGATCTGAAAGTGTTACAGTTAATACAAGCAAAAGTATTAAGACAACCGATTTTTTCTTCCATTTTTTTATTGCTAAAAACAACACAAAAATATAGAGCGGAATCCACACAAATTTACTTGATAACCAATACATTACAGAATCTAACCATGAGGTATGCAGCCCGTTTAAAAAGAGTGTCACAACGGTATCATAATGATAAATTGTTTCAAACATATTATTCTGGATATATTAAGTATTTGTTTCTAATTTTTTTAAAGTTATCTAATGCAGGCTGCCACGAAGCACGAATCTCCTCTTCGGTTTTTCCATTAATAATTTGCCAACGCAGGGTAGAATTTCCGGCTAATTTGTCGAAAAAATCTGAACTTGTAAAAAACTTCATCTCTTTTGGAAAATGTTTATAAGCCGTTATAAGATACGATAGATTAATAGAATTATTCTCTTGAAGATTTTTTCTTGCTTCGTTTGTTAAATCAAAACCTCTACATTTTTTTCCTTTTTGGGGCGGGTTTTCCGAAACACCCTTAATAGGTTCGGGGGTAAAGTAAAAGTCGCCAGTGGTTAAGTTTGGGTGTCCGAATATTTGAAATGGGGTGGGTGTACCGCGTCCTAGGCTGATGTCAGTTCCTTCAAAAAAACATAAGGAAGGATAGAGATAGATTGCCTCGTCGGAGCCAAGATTTGGCGAGGGGTTTATAGGCAAACTGTATCTTGAACTATGCGTATAATTTTCACATTTAATAATTTGCAAATCACAAATTAGATTATTTTCCAACCATTTTTCGCCATTAATCATTTGGGCATACTCTCCTATGGTCATACCGTGCACAATTGGCACGGGGTGCATTCCCACGAAGGACTTGAATTTCTCTTCCAGCACAGGACCATCCACAAAAAAGCCGTTTGGGTTGGGGCGGTCTAAAATAAGAACAGGAACTTTTGCTGCCGCCGCTGCTTCCATAACATAGTGTAGAGTAGAGATATATGTAAAAAATCTGCATCCTACATCCTGCATATCAAATAGAATAATATCCACATCTTTAAGCTGTTCGTTTGTTGGTTTTTTGTTTTTTCCGTATAAAGACACGATGGGGATTCCTGTTTTAGCATCTGTGGTGGATTGAATTATTGCTCCGGCTTCTGCTTCTCCGCGAAATCCGTGTTCAGGTGCAAAGATCTTCACAATGTAAATATGAGCGCTTAGCAAAGTATCCACTAAATGGTTTTTCCCGATTACAGAAGTAGGGTTGAAGCAGACTGCCACTCTTTTATGTTGTAGCAGTGTAAAATAGCGGTTTGTTTGTTCGGCGCCGGTAATGATTTGGGCAGACGGAAAAAACCAAAAAAACAGAGCCAAAACTGTTAATAGGAATTGTTTCATAGGGATTAATATTTCGCGCGTCAAAGAAACATAAAATATCATTACTATTTTTACTTAATTCACATAACAAAGAAACCCTCTGTAGCATGATGATTCAATAAAACTTAGCCAGAAAATTCTATTTTTTAAAATAAATTGTGTAATTCAAATTGTTTCATATTTTTGCCATTGATTTATTGTAATAACGTGAGAATAGTATCACACAGAAAAATGAAGGAGTTTTATGAAGTATAGGGTCATGGGGAGCTCAGTCCTGCTTTAGAAGGATGGTATGATATTGCAGAAAATGCTATATGGAATAATTTCTCTGATATAAAATCAGATTCTTTTGTAAATTACATTGAAAATCAACACTATGTATTCAATATAAAAGGAGAAAAATACCGATTTTTTGCTGAATGAAAATCAAACATCTACTACATACAGAAATCAACCACAAACAATGGGATTGCAGCATACAAAATGCAGCTAATTCGTTAATCTATGCGGAAAGTTGGTATTTAGATATAGTATCTCCGAATTGGGAAGCGCTTGTTTCCGACAATTACGAATATGTGATGCCACTACCTGTAAAACGAAAATTTAGAGTCCCTTTTTTAGTTCAACCACCATTAACACAACAGCTTGGAATATTTTCAGAGCATAGTATTGATGAAAATATTGTGGAGCTGTTCATTCAAAAAATACCTTACAGAAGTTATCATCTTAATTTTAATGAACAAAACACATGTAGAAAAGGGATTAAAAAATCTAATTTTATTTTAAATCTTAATAGGGATTTTGATACTCTTTTTTCCTCATACTCAACTAATACAAAGCGAAATTTAAAAAAAACGCAGCAATATAATATTGAAATAAAAGCAGATTTGTCTGCAGCTCTTTTTTTGGAATTTTATCATTCTAATACCAAAAAATATGTTGAATTGCCAAAAGAAAAGGTTGATTTATTACTTCAAGAATCTTTAAAAAATAATAAGGCAACGATATATGGTGTTTTCAATGGAAATGGGAAGCTCATTTCAGCACTGTGGCTACTTCATTCGCATCAAAAATTGATCTATTTATTGCCGGTATCCAACAAGGAGGGAAAAGAGAATTTTACGATGTTTAAAATTGTGAATGAGATAATTAGAAAACACACAAATTCCGATGTTGTATTAGATTTTGAAGGATCTAATATTAAAAACATTGCGCGTTTTTATGCAGGCTTTGGAGCTGAAATAGTCTTTTATAATGAAGTAAAACATTGGAGTATAAATGACTTTATCAATTTTTTTTGTTTTTGGAAATAATCCAACTCTTATTACCAAAAAAAATATTATTTCGCGACTTTATTTCATAAACGTTGGTAAAACTTGACGGCAATATAATAATTCTAAATCAATAATTTTATGACCTACTCTGACGACCTCTTCAAACAAATCATTGCACATGCAAAGGAATACGGGTACATTTTTCCTTCCAGTGAAATTTATGATGGACTTGGCGCCGTTTACGACTACGGGCAATATGGTGTGGAACTCAAAAACAATATCAAACAGTATTGGTGGCGCGCAATGGTTCAGTACCACGAAAATATTGTAGGGATTGACAGCGCTATTTTTATGCATCCCACTATTTGGAAAGCATCCGGACATGTAGATGCATTTAACGACCCTTTAATTGACAACAAAGATTCGAAAAAAAGATACCGTGCCGACGTATTGATTGAAGATTATCTGCTAAAAATTGAAGAAAAAATTGAAAAAGAAGTAGAAAAAGCTAAAAAAAAGTTTGAAAATTTTGATGAAGATCTTTTTCGCAAAACCAATCCTAATATTCTACGAAGTAAGGAAAAAATTGATGCGGTGAGCAATCGTTATGCTGCATTAATGAATGCAAGCGACTTTGCAGGGATCAAATCTTTGATTGAGGAATTAGAGATTGCCTGTCCCATTTCGGGAACAAAAAATTGGACAGATGTGCGTCAATTTAATTTGATGTTTGCTACACAGATAGGCTCGGTTGCCGAAGGCGCAGACACCATTTATTTGCGCCCCGAAACTGCTCAAGGAATTTTTGTGAATTTTTTAAATGTATATAAAACAGGAAGAATGAAAATCCCGTTTGGCATTGCTCAAATAGGAAAAGCGTTTAGAAATGAAATTGTGGCTCGGCAATTTATTTTCCGTATGAGAGAGTTTGAACAGATGGAAATGCAATTTTTTGTTCGACCGGGAGAAGAATTAATGTGGTTTGATTATTGGAAAGAGGAACGCAAAAAATGGCATCTCTCTTTGGGTATCTGTGAAGAGGATTATCGTTTCCACGATCACGACAAATTGGCACATTACGCCAATGCTGCCACAGATATAGAGTTTCGATTTCCATTCGGATTCAAAGAGTTGGAAGGAATTCACTCGCGAACTGATTTTGATCTAAGTCAACATGAAAAATATTCCGGAAAAAAATTGCGATACTTCGATCCGGAGACTAACGAAAGTTATGTGCCTTTCGTAGTTGAAACTTCAATCGGTGTGGATAGAATGTTTTTAGCTGTATTGAGCCATGCCTACACCGAAGAGACCCTTCCTAACGGAACAGAGCGGGTAGTGTTGAAGATTCCTGCTCAACTGGCGCCTATTAAAGCTGCTGTTTTACCTTTAGTGAAAAAAGATGGTCTCCCCGAAAAAGCCCGAGAAATTGTAGATATATTAAAACCAAAAACGATGTGTCAATATGATGAAAAAGATGCTATTGGAAGACGCTACCGCCGACAAGATGCCATTGGAACACCCTATTGTATTACCGTTGATAATCAAACATTAGAAGATAATACGGTAACCATCCGCGAACGCGACTCAATGATGCAAAAAAGAGTTATAATTGAAGAGTTATTAAAAGTGATTAATGATTAATGAAAACTTCAACTTTATATGCTTAAACTCAGAATAAACAATGGTATAGAGCAAGTCTTTGACCCTATCCGCAAAAAATGGGTGTTTTTTTCCGAAGAGGAAAAGGTACGGCAGTTTTTTATTCAGCATTTAATTCACGAGTTGCAAATTCCAAAGACACATATTTCGGTTGAACGAAAAATTACATTGAATGGCGTTACCAAAAGATACGATATTGTGGTTTATAAAAATGCGAAGCCATCTATGGTTGTGGAGTGCAAAGCACCGCACATTCCTTTGTCGCAAGAAGTATTAGACCAGGCAGGAAGGTATAACCAAACTTTAAATGCAGAAATTATTGGAGTTACTAATGGAGTGGAACAAAAATTTTTCAAAATCGAAAAACAGCGAATGCTCGTAGATGAATAAATGACTTAATCACAAAAAATATAATTTTGCATTCTTTTAAATATTAACTTAAATTAATCATTATTAAAATATTATACTATGGGAAGAGCATTTGAATTTAGAAAAGAACGTAAATTTAAGCGTTGGGGCAACATGGCAAAAGTGTTTACCCGACTTGGGCGCGAAATAACAATGGCTGCCAAGACGGGCGGTTCTGACCCTAATACTAACTCAAAACTAAGATTGCTTATTCACAACGCACGCGCAGAAAACATGCCGAAAGATAATGTGGAAAGAGCTATCAAGAGAGCTTTTGAAAAAGACACTTCCGAATATAAAGAAGTTGTTTTTGAAGGATATGCTCCTCATGGTGTGGCTATTGTGATTGAAGCAGCCACCGATAATAATCAACGAACAGTTGCCAATATCCGCAGCTATTTCAATAAATTTAACGGCACACTTGGAACTCAAGGAATGCTTGATTTTATCTTCGAAAGAAAATGCCGATTTACAATTGCTAAAAAAGAGAATGTTGACTTAGAAGAATTGGAGCTTGAACTCATTGATTACGATGCCGATGAAATCTTTGAAGAGGATGATACAATTTTAATCTACGCAAACTTTCAAAGTTTTGGTCCTCTGCAAAAACATTTGGAAGAGAACGGATTTGAAATAAAAGACTTTAAGTTTGAAAGAATTCCAAACGATATGAAAACCATCTCAGACGAACAGAAGTTAGAAGTTGAAAAACTACTTGATAGAATTGAAGAAGATGATGATGTTACGGGGGTTTATCATAATATGATGTAACATGCTCTTTAGTTCCGACTGAGCCCCTCCTTCTTAAGCGCTTTATCCACAAGTAACAGAAACTAATCTTTTTGATGACCTTTGTGTCATTCTCAAAATAAACAAACAAAAAAACAAACTAAAAGTAAAAATACCTTTGTTACGTTCTAACATTGACTCAAAAATCATGTTTAGGCAAATACTAATAATGAGCATGAGTAAAAGATAATCTTTGGTTTTTATGGCAAAATAAAACGAATATAAAACAATGAATATAAGTATAATAAGTCCGAAAATGCCATGCTCTAAAAATGTTTGCAGATATTGATTATGGGCATTTATAAAAGATGAATTTTTGTTAATAACTTCTGCTTCGTGATCTGACAAATAGTACTCGTTGTGATAGCCTGTGCCAATGCCCAACATTTTGTTTTCCAATGATAGTTTGCAGGTAATTTTCCAAATGTCACTCCTAAGTCCCAGTATTTTTTCAGGTTGCAATTGCTCAATGGTCATTTTTTTTACATAGTAGCCTATTCTACTTGGAAACAATTTCGAGAGCGTAAAAGCAAGCAGTAGTATAATGATTATTCCTCCAATTCCATACCAATAGTTTTTTCTATAGATGCGCAAATAATAGAATAGTGAAGTAATTAGTAAGGAAAACAAAACAAAAATTCCGCTTCTTGATTGGAAAAAATATATTGAAATTACAAAGAAAAAGATCAAAATTGTCCAAAGCCATCTGTGTCTTTTTATTGAGTTAATTAAAAAATAGAAAGCGATACAGATTGCGATGCAAACTATTAAGGCGCAATAAGATGGATGCCCAAAAAAATGCGAAAAATAGATGTAGTAAAAATAGAATGTTTTACCAGTTAAAAAAAACTTTATAGATGCATTTCCCCAGCATATTAAAAGCATAATGGTTGTAGCACAAAGAAACAATTTGAACAGGTTGTGAAGTTTCTCTTTAGTAAAAAAATCTTTGTTCAATGTAAAAAAAACGACGGGATATACCAAAAAAGGCAATTTATCGTAAGTTCTCATGAATCCTCTTTCAAGATCGTTTGAATAAAAAAGTCCGGCTACATTAATGATCCAAAACAGAATTAAACTTCCTGCTATGATCAATGTATCAGATTCTTTCATACGCTTCCATTTGTTTTTCCAATCGCCTTCAATAATCCAAAGTATTAACAACAAAGGTGTTATAAAAAAATACAATAACGAAGTAAAAGGAATAGATAAAACTGCTATGGCTATTAATATATAATATGAACGAGAAAATAGAAGTATTTTATTCATGAAACGTAGTTATTTTTAACCATTTACAAATGAATAACTTCTCCATAAGCGGCTGCAGTAGCTTCCATAATAGCTTCTGAGAGGGTAGGGTGGGGGTGTATAGAATGTAAAATCTCTTTTCCGGTAATTTTTTTATTCATGGCAACTACCACGCCGGAGATCATTTCCGTAACATTTTCGCCAATGAGGTGGCATCCGATCCATTCGTTTGTATGTTTGTTGAAGATAACCTTAACCATTCCATCTCTATTTCCGGAAGTGGTTGCTTTTCCGGATGCGGTAAAGGGGAATTTTCCAATAAGAATCTCTATTCCTTGTGCTGTGCAGGCTTGTTCGGTCAGTCCTACAGATGCAATTTCGGGCGAAGTGTAAGTGCAAGCTGGGATCAATTTGTAATTAATGGGATGTGCATCTATGCCGGCAATTTTCTCCACACAAACAATGGCTTCGTGCGAGGCAACGTGTGCCAGGGCAGGTCCGTGAACGATGTCGCCGATAGCGTAAATACCCTCGCAATTAGTGCGATAAAAATCATCAACAATAAGTTTCCCGTTTTTCACTTGTATGCCATATTCCTCTAATCCAATTTCTTCAATATTAGTGGTTACACCCACAGCAGAAAGCACTGTCTCACAGTCAATTTCAGTAGTAATATTTTTAGAGTCTTTAATGGTTGCTTTACACAGCTCGTCTATAGTATTCACACTTTCAACAGAGGCTGAAGTGATAACTTTAATCCCTTTTTTTCTAAAAGCTCTTCCTAAGTGGCTCGAAATCTCCTCATCTTCCACAGGCACTAATTGCGGCATATATTCTACAATAGTTACTTGGGTTCCCATACTTGCGTAGAAGTATGCAAACTCGCTCCCAATAGCTCCTGAACCCATCACTACCATAGATTTTGGTAATTGCGGCAATGTAAGCGCCTCTCTATATCCGATTATCTTTTTTCCGTCTTGCGGAATGTGTGGCAGTTGTCGAGATCGTGCGCCGGTTGCCAATATAATATGATTGGCGGAATAACGTCCGATAGGAGTCGTATGTACGACAACTGTTCTATCCTTTTCAATTTTTCCAAATCCTTCAATTACCGTAATATTATTTTTCTTCAGCAAAAATTGCACTCCTTTGCTCATCATTTCTGAGACAGTACGACTTCTTTTAATCACGGCTTCAAAATCGGGTGCAATTGTTCCATCAATTCTAATTCCGTAACTTGCTGCATGTTGTGCATAATTAAAAACTTGCGCTGATTTAAGTAACGCTTTTGTGGGGATACACCCCCAGTTGAGACAGATGCCGCCTAATTCTGCGCGTTCCACAACGGCAACGTTCATCCCTAACTGACTTGCGCGAATGGCAGCTACATATCCGCCTGGACCGCTTCCAATAACAATAAGATCGAAATGTTTCATAATGATTTTTAATAAAATTTTGGCAAAGATAGAGGATAATTTTTAATTTTTATATTGTTCTGCCAACTTCTCCATTACCAGCAGTTTATCATCTTGATAGGTGACACCAAACCACTCTGCATCGCAATCAATGATTTTAAAAGTTGCTAAACAATTTGTAATAAAATAATTGATAGCAGTAGGGATTGGAAATTCTGCATCGGGATTGTGGTTATTTTCTTTTAAGAATTGGATAAAAAGATCATTTAAAAAAGTAAAGAAATAGAGGGTGAAACCCCAGAAATTCATAGAAACAGATTCATCCCCGGTAAACGTTATGCGCTCTACCTCATCTCTGTTTTTAATAATATTGTTAACTTTTTCAATCTTTTTCATTTCGGTAATAGCGATTAACTCTCTATTTTCATTAGCCTGACAAACTCCGCGAGCTACGCTTCCATACTCGGAAAGTGTGTTTTTTAATTGATAGCCAATCATGGCAAATAGAGGCTTCTCACTATGAGGTGGTTGTCGCAAAAAGTCGGCCATAGCAAAGAAGGCTTTGCGACTATAAAAGTCATCAGCATTTATTACAGCAAAAGGTTCATTAATAACCTCTTTTGCTACAAAGATGGCATGTGCGGTACCATACGGTTTCTCCCTTTCAGGATGTTTCTGAAACCCTTCCGGTAGCATATCTAATTCCTGATACACACATTCACATTTTATTTTATGTTTATATTTTGATAATATTTGAAGCTCGAAAGCCTCTTGCATATTTTTTCTAATCACGAATACCACTTTAGTAAATCCTGCTGCAATAGCATCTTCTACCGAGTAATCCATGATAGTTTCTCCGTTAGGTCCTAACTCAGCCAATTGCTTCATTCCACCGTAGCGACTTCCCATTCCGGCAGCTAAAATTAAAAGGGTAATATTTTTCATAAACCTTAAATTTTTATATTTTAAATCTTTAAATTAAATCCTATGTAATACTTTCGTTACTAATTCGTCCATCTCTTTGCTGTAGTCTTTTAAAAACTGATGCGTCACTCTGTTTGCAATGGCTAAGCAAACCGTTAACGTTTTATGTCCAAGCAAATTTCCCAATCCGTAAATGGCAGAACATTCCATTTCTAAATTTGTAATTCGCTGATTTTGATATACAAAATTTTCAATTTTTTCATTAAGATGAGGGAATGCTAATGCAGCACGGACAAATCTTCCTTGAGGACCAAAGAACCCCGGTGCGCTTGCTGTTATTCCGTGCACCATATCAAATGCAATTGTTTCCAAAAGTGTTTGGTTTGCAGGATAGCAATAGGGGTATGGCAGTCTTTTTCCCCAGCCTGTAAATTCTACAAAATGAGATACAAGTTCTTCATATTCACTTGAATTGTGTTTATAAAACTGCAATAAGCCATCAAGTCCAAAGCCCATTTGAGCAGCGATACAGGCACCCACCGGAATATCTTTTTGAATAGCGCCGCAGGTTCCTATTCGCACCATAGTAAGGGTTTTATGTTCAGACTTATGTTCCATTTTCTGTAAATCAATATTTGCTAAGGCATCTAATTCAGTTAATACGATATCTATATTGTCTGTACCCATTCCGGTAGAAACGACTGAGATCCTTTTTTCTTTGTACCATCCGGTATGAGTGGTCAATTCTCGATGAGAATGGGTAAATTCAACCCTATCGAATTTGGAAGAGATGGTTTCTACGCGGCCGGGGTCGCCTACTAAAATAATCTTATCTGATAAGTTTTCAAGTTGAATACCAATGTGATAGATTGCGCCATTGGACTGTAAAGGTAATTCAGAAGATGGGATTTTCATAACATTAAAAATTTTTGCAAAAATAATATATTTTTGCGCTCCAAAAAACGGCGGGGTAGCTCAGATGGTTAGAGCGTCGGATTCATAACCCGGAGGTCACGAGTTCAACTCTCGTTCCCGCCACTCCTCCAGTAAATTAAGAGATTCTCGTGAATTGGAGTTGACAAACCGTGCCAAAATTGTGCCACTTTTTTCGTCTGAAAAAATAAGGACGTAAGAAAAAAATGCCAAAATCGAAGCAGCGAAATCGCGAAACAAGAGAAAAACATTACAAGTATTTACCCGCAATTCTGAAAGAAACAAGAAGCGGAAAACAAATTGAATATTATGCAGAAAATCCAAAGCTTGCACGGGGTTATTCATATTACACACCTCGTATGTTTCTGTACTTTCATCTGCAAAAAAGAACAGTCATCTTAATTGCATATTCTCCCGTAGCGAAATGTTGATTACTGCACATAGATTTCACAATTTAAATTTTGGTGAAAATACAACTATTTTCTTTTATAGAAATTCGATGTGATTTTTCTAAAGAGTGTTTATAAAAATTTGTCTTGTTAGAAGACTCGTCTTTTTCAACGAATTTTTGCGCAGCCATTGTTTCTAACGTCCAGGGTATTGGCGAGGTTGCGGCTCTCACTGCACTTTCCAACGAGCAACTCGCGGCAAAAGTAGCAAACTTTTTCAAACGACGGTAATGCCGCAATCTTGCCAATACCCCCGTTAGGTGTCTGTGCCTGCCATGTCGAATCCTCTTTCCATCATTACTATTGCTTCAAAAAAACGTCAGTATCAATATCTGCTTGTTTTAAAATTGCTCTCAGTGTTCCTTCGGGCATATCGCCTGTATGATTTGGAATAGTTGTAAATCTATTTGTTTGAGGATTATACCAAATTTCATGACAGCCTGCTGCTTGTCTATAAAATTCAAAGTCTAACTTTTTTCAACGAAGTTACTATTTCCCTATATTTGAACCCTGATAATTGTCCCATAACACTACACAGAAACTACTAATGGATAATTAAAAGAATTACTGAGCATTGCTAAATTTACAATTCTTTGTTCTTGTGCTTCAATGAGTTTTTTTGCAACATCTCTCTCAATTTCAACAGTTTCTGTAATACTATTTCCCTGCACAACCAACCCCTGTAGATTGTCTGAAGTTGCCAAATAAACACCTTCTGGCAGTTTTTCTATTTGAAGATTTACAATTCTTTCCATCTCTATTATTTTTATATAGCACGGCAAAAATACAACATTTTCTCATAAATAATATGCTAAAATATTTTTTAATGGTTTCATAGGTTTAAATATTTTTTTTCGGTATTCAACTTTTTTCCTGACTTCGACACTTTAATAATCCAAAAAATATAATAATCTCGTTGTCTGTATTTTACAACATTTGCGTCACCTAAAATGGGTGACGCAACCAAAAAATGCCTTATTTTGTGGCATGTTTATACGCAAAAAGAAAAAGATGTGACGACACTTTATTTTGAAACAGATTATAGTGATGATTTTCGCATCACAGGTTTTTCTAAAGATGGAAAACATTCTCAGCCACAAGTTGTTTTGGGTTTGCTGGTAAGCAAAGGAGGCTATCCGCTTTCATATTCTCTTTTCCCCGGTTCGCAATATGAAGGTCGCACGATGTTGCCG
>Ga0123353_10005690_pt1 | contig 16425 bp, 9 predicted proteins | sample TergutLab28metaG_3_FD_92763 | JGI IMG/M metagenome (GOLD analysis project Ga0123353, IMG submission 92763) | Labiotermes labralis P3 segment gut microbial communities from Petit-Saut dam, French Guiana - Lab288 P3 | ecosystem: Host-associated > Arthropoda: Insects > Digestive system > Gut ... | reverse complement strand
TACATATTTAATCGTTACCTTTGTCGTCAAAAAACACTATGAAAACCAACGTTCTTTTGATTTTATCGGCCGCAATTTTGTTCGGCTGTCCATCCTGCAACCAAAATTCGACTAAGGGGGGGCTTATTGAGATAGATATCGCAAAGAAATACCCCTCAAAAAAAGTCCTCCTCCGAGATATTGCCAATATTGAGTATCTGCTCTTGGAAACAAGTGATGACGTTTTGTTAGGTACTCCGGATAGAATTTCGTATGTTTCTGATAAATATATTTTTTTACAGAACATCTCGAGGGGCAATCTGTATCTGTTCAGCCGAGACGGAAAAATAATCACTCGTTTCAACCGTATGGGGAAAGGCGGTAATGAGTACAGTCGATTGTTCAGCGCTGTATTTGACGAGAAGAATGAGGAGGTATTTGTTTTTGATCACGGCAAAATCTTTGTTTATTCAATAACCGGAGCACACAAGCGAACATTAGAATGTACAGCCAGTAGAGGAAGCATTTCGGCATACAATTTTGATGATGAAACCATACTTCTCTACGATGAATGGGTAATAAAAGAACTTGGTGATATCAAGGCAGAGCCATATCTGCTTCTGTCCAAAAAAGATGGAAGTATTGTTTCCACTTTGGATATAAGATTGTCCGAAAGATATTCATGGATAAAGTACATATTCTCTGAAGAAGGTGCCCGTCCTGTCTATGCTAATGTACACAATAATCGATGTTCTGGCCGGGATTTTGTGATTGCAGATATATCTTCCGACACGGTCTATAAACTTACCAACAAGATGGAATTGACACCTCTTTTGGTTCGTAGCCCGTCTGTACACGCTTCCGAGCCAAGGACAGTATGGGCATCGCCGTTGATGACCGATAAATTCATCCTTTTACATATTGTTACTTTGGATTTTGACGCCATACAAAGAGGAGAACGTTCTCGTGCAACAATGCTGATGTATGAATTTGAAAGTGGTGAAACAAGCGAAATTTCGCTTGTACATGACGATTACCCCGGAAGATGGTGGCCTGAACTTAATATTTCCACCCATAGAAATATGGCAATAAGCATATTAGATGCGCCAATGTTAAAAAATTGGTATAAAGAGGGACAACTGAAAGGCGAGTTGGAACAGTTGGCGGGAACGCTTAAAGAAGACGATAATCCGGTAGTGATGATTGTGAAATTCAAATAATCGTAAGCACCTGATAAAGTACCCATTGTATTCTAATGGCAAACAGTTGTCACGTGGTCTTATATGAACACCGAAAAAAAGAGGCCGACTAATGACTTTTAGACGACCTCCTTCAACGACTCACCTCTCATTCCTCCCATCAGCAATCAACTGACAGTTAGAATCGATTACCTCCCCTGCACGGTTTAGCAATCGCTTCCCCTGCAAGATTCAGCGATTACCTCCCCTGCTGCACGATGTTGTTATATTTATCATGCAACGGAACATACTTCTCATCCTTAGACTGTAGCCTGTAATAGACGCTCTTCAAATACGCAGCAATATCTATCTGAAGATCGGGATGTGAAGAAGCGGATAAAGTATAAGCGGCTTCTAAAGGCCCTGCCGCTTGTAAGAGCATTTGGTCCATCTCTTCGCACAGCGCGTCATATTTTTTATCATCCATCTCTTCGGCAGCAAGGTCTTGCAACTCCAAAGCGATTTCGTAATAATAGGTGCCAATGCTGATTTGACCAAAGAGGTAATTGGGGTTGATCGCGACTGATTTTTTGAAGCACTCAATGGCTTTTTCATTGTTATTCAATCTTTTCCATATATTCCCCTCGGCCTGATAGAGGCTTTCGTTATTCGGTTCATTACTCTGGGCGAAATGGATATACTCCATAATCTTGGAAGGATCTTCATCGTTATCGGTATAGAGGTTGATCAAGGTGACTAAAATCCCTTGATTGGAAGGGAATTTGGTGAATCCCTCCGCAAGAGTAGGTTCAATTTTTTCAGGTTGATTCAACACTTTGTAACATTCGGCCAAATAGGAGTAGGCGGCGCCCTCTTGCGAATAACCCATATTGAGCGAACGCTGAAAATAGGTAACCGCTCTTGCATACTCTTGTGCATAAAAGGCGGTGTATCCGGTGTAGAAAACAACAATTGTGTCTAAACGGTTGATTAAAGGATGCTCTGCACATAAAATAGAGTTTCCGAAATTCTCAGAAGAGAGGGAGTAATTTCCCAATGAATTGGCGGTCATGGCATCCTGAATGAAGAATTGCTGCACTTTGGTGACCCCTTCTGCAAGGGCTTTCTTTTGAGTGCCTTTTGTATCTAATTCGTATGCTTTTTTATACGCCTCAAATGCCTCAATCAACAGGTTTTGGGGCAACAGGGGCTTGGTAACCATCCAAAAGGCAAGCGCTCCGTTGGGCGTGTAGTAGAGGTCTTTGTCGGGATAGGAAACCAAATCATACGTCTCTCCATTGAGGGTCACCGATTTGGGGGTGGAGGAGCGCTGATCTTTTAAGACAACTTTTGCCTCAGGGGCAGAGAGGCCTTGCCAAATGTTTTTGGTAGGAAGGTCATAGATGTTTACGATATTGTTGCCGAGTTTTAACCACGAGGCTGCATCAAGCGCCTTTTTTCCGGCAACATCTGCTTTGGACTTTTCGTATGCTTTAAGGGCAGCGTCCGCTTCTTTGTTTTGTGCGCCTAACTGAGCGACTGTCAGCATTAAGGCAAAGAACAGAATTTTTTTCATAAATGTATTAATTAGTTAATGTAGTCAATATTCATCACTCTGTGCGCTCCGGTTCCACCTCTTTTTCTTCGCTCTTGTTTACACAGCAGACGGCTGCAATGGTATCGTTGTCACGCAACTGGATAAGCCGAACTCCCTGAGTAGCCCTTCCTGTAACCCTCAAATCGGCAACCGGCAGGCGGATCGTAATTCCGGAGCGGTTGATAATCATCAGGTCGTTTTTATCACCAACCTCTTTGATGGCAATCAATTTTCCTGTTTTTTCAGTTATGTTCAAGGTCTTCACTCCCTTTCCACCACGATTGGTAACCCTGTAATCATCCAATCCGGAACGCTTCCCATATCCATTTTCGCTCACCACCATGATGTGACGGGGCGTGGCTTCCGCTTCTTCACCCTCCTTATCCACACAAACCATGCCAATAACGCCATCTTCCTCAGAAACAAGGATTCCGCGTACACCGGCGCCTGTTCTGCCAATGGGACGCACCTGCGATTCGTGGAACCGAACACATTTTCCCTCTTTACCGGCGAGCAAAATCTCTGAGTTTCCTGTGGTCAGAATGGCTTCCAACAGCTCATCCCCTTCGCGGATGGTGATGGCGTTTACCCCGTTGACACGAGGGCGGGAATAGGCTTCTAAAGATGTCTTTTTTACGGTTCCGCGCCGCGTACACAGCACAATGTAGTTGTTATTAATGTAATCACTGTTGGTAAGGTTCTTCACGTTGATGTAGGCGCGCACTTTATCTTCGGGATCGATATTGATCACATTTTGAATGGCCCGTCCCTTGGACGCTTTGGCGCCTTCGGGGATTTGATATACCTTTAACCAGTAACATTTCCCGTTTTGAGTAAAGAAGAGCATGGTACTGTGGGTGTTGGCTACGTAGATGTGCTCAATGAAATCTTCGTCCCGCGTCACGCTCCCCTTGGCGCCCACCCCGCCGCGGTTTTGGAGGCGAAACTCCGAGAGCGCCGTCCGCTTCATGTAGCCAAGGTGCGAAATGGTGATCACCACATCTTCATCGGAATAGAAATCTTCGGGATTAAACTCGCCTTCGGATGGTTCAATCACGGTGCGTCTATCGTCACCAAATCTGAGGGAAACGTCAATCAGTTCATCCTTAATAATATTCATTTGAAGCCGCTCATCGGACAACAGCTCGCGAAAGCGGGCGATCAATTGTTGCAACTCTTCATACTCTCCCTGTAGCCGATCCCGCTCCATACCGGTGAGTTGCCGCAAACGCATCTCCACAATCGCCTTTGCCTGCATTTCGGTAAACCCGAACTCGCTCATCAATCCCGTCCACGCCTCCTCAACCGTTTTTGAGGCGCGTATCAAGGCAATAATCTCGTCTAAGATGTCGAGCGCCTTTAACAGCCCTTCAAGGATGTGCGCCCGCTTCTCCGCCTGTTCCAGTTCAAACCGTGTCCGGCGAATAACCACTTCGTGGCGATGCCGCACGTAGTATTTGATGAGTTGTTTGAGGTTCAACAAGCGTGGACGCCCATCTACAAGCGCAATGTTATTTACTGAAAACGAAGATTGTAACTGGGTGTATTTGTAGAGATTGTTCAACACCACATTCACAATGGCGCCTATCTTGAGCTTGATCACAATGCGCATACCGTTGCGGTCACTCTCGTCATTGACGTATGCAATCCCATCAATCTTTTTATCTTCAACAAGTTCCGCAATCTTTTCGATCAGTTCACGCTTGTTTACCAAATAGGGGATTTCGGAGACCACAATTGTTTCGCGTCCGGTGGAGGAGATTTCAACGTCTGTTTTGGCACGCATCACAATGCGACCGCGCCCCGTTTCAAACGCTTCCCGAATGCCCGATACCCCGTGAATGGTGCCTCCGGTGGGAAAGTCGGGGCCTTTAACATGGTGCATAAGCTCATCGGTAGAAATCTCTCTATTATCTATATACGCACAAACGGCGGCGGAAATCTCCCGCAGATTATGGGGGGGCATATTGGTAGCCATACCCACTGCAATGCCCGAAGCGCCGTTGAGGAGCAAGAGGGGCACCTTCCCCGGCAACACCGTAGGCTCTTCCAAAGAGTCATCAAAGTTGAGGCGAAAATCGACCGTACCTTTGTCTAAATCGGCCAACGCCTCCTCGGCAATCTTTAAAAGACGCGCCTCTGTATAACGCATGGCAGCAGGTTCATCGCCATCCACCGAACCGTAGTTCCCCTGACCATCCACCAGCATATAGCGCAAACTCCATGGTTGCGCCATCCGCACCATGGCATCATATACGCTTGAATCTCCATGGGGATGGAATTTTCCCAACACCTCTCCCACAATACGGGCAGACTTCTTATAGGGTTTGGTAGCGCTTAGTCCCAACTCCGACATTCCAAAGAGTACCCTCCGGTGTACAGGCTTTAGCCCGTCCCGAACATCGGGGAGCGCCCGAGAAACAATTACCGACATCGAATAATCGATGTAGGCACTCTTCATCTCCTCTTCTATGTTGATTCTGACAACCCTGCCCTGTGGTTCGTTAACTTCGTCCGTCATACTATTTTCTCTCTTATCTATTTAATTATCAATATGATTCAATGTTAAAACCGTTTGTATATGCCATACAAAAGAGGCGCTAATTTACAAACAATTCTTCAATTTTTATTACTTTTGCCGCAATTATCTATCATGAATTTACAACTATCAACAGAACTAAATGATATTCTATCGTATAGCCGAGAAGAGGCTATGCGTTTGGGAAGCGTTTTGGTGACACCCGATCACTTTATTTTGGGAATCATTCGCCACAGAGAAAATGATGCGCATACCATGCTTTCTGCCATGGGCGTACACGATGAAACGCTAAAAAGCCGCATGGAGGCGCGCCTGAGGACGGGAGAGATGATCCCCTATTCGCAGGCAAATCGCCTTGGGCTATCCAAATCTGCCGAGGGTTCACTGAAAATGATGTTTCTTGAGGCTCAGGGACTTCATAAGGTACGTCCCCAACCACTTCATCTGCTGCTTGCTGTGTTGCGAAATGAGGGGGTTCAAGGGGTTGTGTTGCTGGAAGAGTTTGGCATTACCTACGACAAAATGCGGCGCGAAGCGATGGGAATTGAATCCGGGATGGCTTCGGTATCTGCGGATTATGGCGAAGATTTGCTCTTGCAGGATGAGTCGGCGGACGAAGGAGGGGGAAGTGGCGGCGGCGGAAGTGGCGGCGGAAGTGGTGGAGCCGGTGGAAGCGGTGGCGACGGAAGTGGTGGAGCCGGTGGAAGCGGTTGCGGCGGAAGCGTTGGCGGCGGAAGTGGTGGATTCGGTGGAAGTGGTGGAGCAGGAAGTGGTGGTGCCGGTGGAGCACAGGGCGTGAAGAGTACGGTTAAGAGCGCCTCCCCGCCCAAAACCGGCGATACGCCCGCCTTGGACAACTATGGTTTTGACCTTACCGCCGCCGCCATACAGGAGAAGTTAGACCCGGTGGTGGGGCGCGAGAAAGAGATCGAGCGCCTTGCTCAGGTGTTGGGGCGCCGGAAAAAGAACAATCCGGTGCTGATTGGAGAGTCGGGCGTGGGGAAGTCGGCCATCGTCGAGGGGCTTGCCTTGGGGATCGCTCAAAAGACAGTTTCGCGGATATTGCTCGGCAAGCGGATTATATCGTTGGATTTAGGCTCCATTGTGGCGGGCACCAAGTACCGCGGACAATTTGAAGAGCGCATGAAGTCGGTTTTGAACGAATTGCGCAAAAATAAGCAAATCATAATATTTATTGATGAGATACACACAATGGTAGGAGCCGGAAGCGCCGCCGGTTCGTTAGACGCCGCCAATATGCTGAAACCCGCTTTGGCACGCGGTGAGATTCAATGTATTGGCGCAACTACTCCCGACGAATACCGCGAGTACATTGAGCGGGACGGAGCGCTGGAACGCCGTTTTCAAAAGGTGATGGTGGAGCCTACCAACTTTGAGGAGACACTCGAAATCTTGACCAACATTAAATCAAGATATGAAGAGCACCATAAAGTTACCTACTCCGATGCTGCAATTAAATCATGTATCTACCTTACTCAAAGATATATTACCGATAGATGCCTCCCCGATAAGGCGATTGACGCCATGGATGAAGCCGGCTCGCGTGCACACATGGCCAACATAAAGGTACCCAAAAAGATAGAAGAACTTGAAGAGGAGATGGAGTCGATTCGTGAGAAAAAACGGGTAGCCGTTGCGCAAAACCTCTTTGAGGAGGCGGCCAAACTTCGCGATGAAGAGCGCATCCTGTCTGAGGAGTTGTCTATATTACATTACAAGTGGGACGAAAAGGTGAATAAAGTGCGCCAGATTGTGGATGAAGAGAAAGTTGCAGAGGTGATCTCCATGATGGCCAACGTCCCTGTCAATCGCGTAGCCGAAGCTGAAGGGGAACGACTGCTGCAAATGTCTCAGGTGATTAAGAGCCGGATCATTGGGCAGGACGAAGCGGTAGAGCGTATGGTTCGCGCCATCCAACGCAACCGCGCCGGACTCAAAGACCCCAACAAGCCGATTGGCACTTTCATTTTTCTTGGCCCCACCGGCGTTGGCAAAACCCAATTAGCCAAAGTATTAACTGAGTATCTCTTTGATTCGGCAGACAACTTAGTGCGCATAGATATGAGCGAATATATGGAGAAGTTTGCCGTAAGCCGTCTGATTGGAGCGCCCCCCGGCTACGTGGGGTATGAAGAGGGAGGGCAACTTACCGAAAGGGTGCGCCACAAACCCTATTGCGTCGTGCTGTTGGACGAAGTTGAGAAAGCACATGGCGACATCTTCAACCTCCTGTTGCAACTCTTTGATGAGGGCCGCCTCACCGACAGCAACGGACGACAGGTTGATTTTCGGAACACCGTGATCATCATGACCTCCAACATCGGCAGTCGGGAGTTGAAAGAGTATGGTCAGGGAGTCGGCTTTGCCAATGCCACCAAACGAAACGTCGAAGAGAACAGCCGCAGCATCATCCAAAAAGCCTTGGGCAAGACCTTCAGACCCGAATTTATCAACCGCGTTGACGAGCAGATTCTCTTTAGACCCCTCGATCAAAAAGATATCTTCAAAATTATAGACATTGAACTCGACGACCTCTACTCCCGAATGGAACAGGCCGGCTACCACCTGATTATCGACCCCAAAACCAAACGCCACGTTGCAGAGCACGGCTACGACCCGCAATACGGCGCCCGACCCCTCAAACGCTCCATCCAACGCTATTTGGAAGACCCCCTCTCCGAAGCCATTATCCGCATGAACATTCCTCAGGGGCAAACTTTACAGGTAAAAATGGTGCGCGGGGAACCAAAAGTGGAGGTTAAAACAAAGCCAAATGCGGAATGTGGGAGGGTATAGTCCGAAATATGCGCCCAGTGGTCTATCCCTCGCCTCCGCTCAAAATCTCCATAGCCGCACTTAAATCCTCCTCTGTGTCTGAGATGAGAAGCAAGTGGTCTTTTAAGTGGATAATGGAGTTGCCGCGGGGAATGAAGAAGCGTTCTTTGCGTTTGACCATCATCACTAAGGTGTTTTCAGGTAACTCGATGTGCTTTAATAAATTGCCGTTTCGCAGACTCTCTTGGGTCACCTCTATTTCCGAAATAGCAGAATTTAACTCCTGAGGAAAGTCGATGCCAAAGGCGGAGCGTTTCTTCGCCATTTCGGGTTCGTCTAACTTTAACAGACGCGCCACCGCCGGAATGGAGGTGCCTTGTACCAAAAGCGACACAATGGTGATAAAGAAAACGATGTTAAAGATGGTGTTGGCATGAGGGATGCCCGCAATCCAGGGGTAGGTGGCAAAGATGATGGGAACGGCGCCGCGCAACCCCACCCATGAGGTAAAGAAACGGGCGGAGAGGGTGATTTTGCGAAAAGGAGCGAGGCAGGCAAAAACGGAAATGGGCCTCGATACAATAATCATAAAGGCGCCAATCAGCAGACCGATGCCGGCAACGGGCAGCAGTTCGTGCGGATTGACCAAAAGCCCCAACGCGAGGAACATGATTATTTGTGCCAACCAAGCCAATCCGTCAAAAAAGTTGCGAATGCCTCCGGTTTGGGAGTAGCGAACATTTCCAACTACCAAGCCGCCAATATATACGGCTAAAAATCCGTTGGCCTTGATAAAGTCGGTAAAGGCAAAGGTGAAAAGGGCGAATGCTAAAATCAGGATGGGATAGAGCGCTTCGGACTGCAAGCCGGACTTTTTAAGGGCGCGGACACAAATCTTTCCCAGCACATAACCGCAAAGCGCTCCTGCAATCAACTGGTAAAAAAAGACCCCGACCATATATGTCCAGTGTGCGCTCTGCATGGTGATGGCCTGAATAATCACGATGGTGAGCATATAGGCCATCGGGTCGTTACTTCCACTCTCCAACTCCAAAAGAGGACGCATATTCTGCTTGATACCTATGCCGTTATTCCTCAGGATGGAGAATACGGAGGCGGAGTCGGTAGAGGACATGACCGAAGCCAAAAGGAGAGACTCCAAAAGGCTAAATTTGAAACTGTCTTGCAAAGAGCCGGTGACCCAGTAGATAAAAAAACCGGTGATGATCGCAGTGAACAATACCCCAAATGTGGCCAATAAAATCCCCGGTACAGCCACCGGTTTTATTTCTTGATACCTGGTATCCATACCTCCGGAGAACAGAATGATGATCAATGCAATCATCCCAATAAACTGGGCTTGCTTAGGGTCTGAAAACTCGACGCCCAAACCGTCGCTCCCTACCAACATTCCAACCGTAAGAAAAAGCAACAGAGTAGGCACCCCGAACCTGTGGCCCGCCCGTGTTGTTAAAATGCTAAGAAATAGCAGAATAGAGCCAATTAGCAAGATATTTTCGGCGGTGATCAACATAACTTGGCAAAGGTAATGAATCATTTTCATATTTCATCAAAAAACGGTAACTTTGGCAAAATTTTCGAAACATTATGAACAACTCGCTTACCTGTTTTATTCCTGCCGTCAGCGCCGGACACGTTGCAGTCACCCTGAGGGAATTGAGCGCTTCTCCTCTTGTTCAGCAAATATTTCTTCTTGTGGGCAAAGAGCACGACTTTTCATCATTGGAAGCGGGAGCCTGTGTCTCGTTTGAAGAGCGTGACTCTGCATCATTGGAAGCGGAAGCCTGTTTTTCGTTTGAAGAGCGTTGCCCCGCACCCTTGGAAGCGGGAGCCTGTGTCTCGTTTGAAGAGCATGACTCCTTGCCGTTGAAGTGTCCATTAATTATTATTGATAGTCTTACATCAAGTAAGACGGTTAAACAAATTGCTAACCACTGCAATACTGAATTTGCGCTCATCTACACAAAGTATTCCGCCCTCAGCCTCGGCTACTTTGCTTTAGAGCGATTTCTCTCTTTGGCGCAAGACAGCGGAGCAGGAATGGTCTATTCCGACCATTATCAACTGATTGATGGCAAGCGCAATGCTATGCCCCTGATTGCGTATCAGGAGGGTAGCCTGCGAGACGACTTTAACTTTGGATCGCTGCTGTTTTGCCGCAGCAGTGCGCTCAAGAGCGCCGCAGCACAAACTCAGGGCGACTATCCCTTCGCCGGTCTCTACTACCTTCGCCTTGCCCTCTCCCGCATCGCCCCCATTATGCACATCAACGAATACCTCTACACAGAGGTGGAGCACGACACCCGAAAATCGGGGCAAAAGTTGTTTGATTATGTTGACCCCAAAAACCGCGCAGTGCAAATCGATATGGAGCGGGCATGTACGGAACACCTTAAAGCGGTGGGCGGCTATTTGGAACCCCTCTTTATGCCTGTTGAATTTGATGAGTGCCATTTTGAATACGAGGCTTCAGTGATTATCCCTGTCTATAACCGTGTGAGAACGATTAAAGATGCCATCCGCTCCGTATGGATGCAGCAAACCACATTCCCTTTTAACCTCATTATTGTGGACAACCACTCCACAGATGGAACATCTGAAGTAATCAATCAATTTAAGTCAGATAATCGCTTGATACACATCATTCCGGCTCGCCAAGATCTTGGGATTGGAGGATGCTGGAATTTGGGTGTACACCACCCTAAATGTGGAAAATTTGCCATCCAGTTAGACAGCGACGACCTCTATGCCGACGAGAGTGCCCTTACCAAAATGGTGAACGCCTTTTATGAGCAAAAGTGCGCTATGGTGGTGGGCACCTACCGAATGACCAACTTTGAATTAGAGACCATTCCGCCCGGAATTATAGATCATAAAGAGTGGACGCCCGAAAATGGACGAAACAATGCGCTGCGGATTAATGGTTTAGGCGCTCCAAGGGCATTTTATACCCCCATCCTCCGCAAGATAAAACTGCCCAACACAAGCTACGGTGAGGATTACGCTTTGGGACTGCGCTTTTCACGCCACTACCAGATTGGCAGGGTGTATGACGTGGTCTATTGCTGCCGCCGCTGGGAGGGCAATTCCGATTCGGCGTTAGATGTGGTCAAGCAAAATGCGCACAACCTCTATAAAGACCGGATTCGGACGTGGGAGCTACAAGCAAGGAGGTCGATGGCCCTACAGATGAATATGAATATGAAGATGCAACAGTTGCTTGAGCGGCAGATGGAAAGTTGGCCTTTGGCAACGGAGAACTATCGGGCGTTGGAGCAGGTGGAGATACGGGAGATTGTTGTCAATGGGGTTCCTTTTGTGGTACAGTTCAATCCGGCACGCATGGCGTCATCAACAGCCAATATTGACCCTCAAGCGATTAAGGAACGCCCCTGTTTTCTTTGCGGGCACAACCTCCCATTTGGACAGGAGGCTTTGTCCTATAGAGCACAGAGCGGGAATGAATATATGATTTTATGCAATCCCTTTCCCATCTTTCCACGTCACTTTACCATTCCGGACGTCGCCCATACCGATCAACTGATATCGGGACGCATCGAAGATATGTTGGAAATGGCCAATCAATTGCAGGAGTTTGTGTTGCTGTATAACGGACCGCGGTGCGCCGCCTCTGCCCCTGACCATTTTCATTTTCAGGCCGGTGATAAAGGTTTTCTGCCCCTCCAAGTGCTCATTGATGGCGGTGGTTCAATCGCGCACTATCCTGTTCCTGCCTTTGTGTTTGAATCGGAAGAAGCGTCCTCTGTTTCAGCCTCATTTCATCTCTTATCTGCACTATTACATGAAGCGGCTCCTCAAGAACCGGAGCCGATGTTCAACCTACTCTGCTGGAAAACGGGCGCCCGTTATTGCTTAGTGGTTTTCCCCCGTAAAGGGCGTCGTCCTACCCAATTTTATGCTGAGGGAGCAGACAACATCCTCATCAGCCCCGGCTCAGTCGATCTGGGGGGCGTATGGATTACCCCGTTGGAGAAAGATTTTCGTAAATTGACAGAAGCGGATATTGCAGATATTATCAACCAGTTATCCATTGAGACAAACATTTATAACCAGATTGCTAACCGGATTTCATCGCAACTATGATCCCAACCATTTCAGTAGGCATTTTGTTTCAACCCCAAATCTCTTTTGTGCTGGACGGATGCTTTCATTTTAACGGGAAACCCTATTCGGGCGAACAAACCGCCTCCTACAAAGATGGCCTCATTCTATTTGACGGCCAAATATTTCCAAAAATTGACCTCACTCCGGTGGGAGCGGACGATACTTTTGTACTCAAAGAGGTGGTCATTGGCATTGGATTCCATTGGGAACGAAAAGAAAATCAGCGATTTAAAGGCTCTCTTGGGTTTATTGTCGAAGGTGAAAAGATTACCGCCGTCAATACGTTATCTGTGGAGACCTATTTAATCAGTGTGATTTCATCGGAAATGAGCGCTACTGCCTCTGTGGAGTTGCTTAAAGCGCACACCGTCATCTCCCGCAGTTGGCTATTGTCGCAGATGGAGAAACGTCAAGCCGGAGAAACCTCGAAAGCGAACTGTGTGAACTATATAAGCGATACCCGTACCGATACGGAGTGGATACGCTGGTGGGATCGGGAAGACCATGCGCATTTTGATGTGTGCGCAGACGACCATTGCCAACGCTATCAAGGGATTACCCGCGCTGCTCAATCGCTTGAGGCGGTCATGCAAGCGGTGCTCGAGACAAACGGAGAGGTGCTCACCTACGAGGGGACGATATGTGATGCCCGCTACTCCAAGTGTTGCGGAGGTCTCTTTGAGGAGTTCCCAAACTGCTGGGAGCCGATAGCGCATCCCTACCTCCAAAAGGGCTATGATGGAAAGAGCGAGGACTTTCCCGCTCTGTTCCCCAATTTCTCGCAGGAAGATGCTGCTCGGGCGTGGATATGCAGCACACCTCCCGCTTATTGCAACACGCACGACCACACCATCCTCGCTCAGGTGCTCAACAGTTATGATCAGGAGACCACCCGCTTTTTTCGTTGGAGCGTCTCCTACACCACACCGGAGTTGTCCGAATTGGTTCATCGCCGTACCGGCTTTGACTTTGGAACCATCACCGAGATTATCCCCATCACACGGGGAACATCGGGCAGGATCACACGCCTCAAAGTGGAGGGCAGCAAACGAACACTCATCATCGGCAAAGAGTTGTTGATTCGCAAAGCGCTCTCTGAGTCCCATTTGTACAGTTCTGCCTTTGTTGTTGATAAAACTTCGGAGGGCTTTTTACTCACCGGCGCAGGGTGGGGGCATGGCGTTGGGCTTTGTCAGATTGGCGCTGCAGTTATGGCGGCAAACGGATATGGCTACCGCGCTATTTTGGCGCACTATTTCATCGGAACCAATCTTACTAAGCACTATTAACTTGACACGAACCCGGAACTAATCTGACTAAGCACTATTAACTTAACACGAACCCGAAACCAATCTTACTAAGCACGATTAACTCGATACGAAAATGATGAAGAATAAGAAATCCCCATGGCTCTGGATTCCCTCGCTCTACTTAGGGCAAGGTATTCCGTATGTGATTGTGGCCACTACGTTTGCCGCCATTCTATACAAACAGTTGGGTCTTACCAACGCCGAAATCACCCTCTACACCGGCTGGCTCTATTTGCCATGGGTAATCAAACCGTTCTGGAGCCCCTTTGTGGATTTGTTCAAAACCAAGCGCTGGTGGACAGTAACGATGCAATTCATTATGGGCATGGCGTTTGCCGGAGTGGCGTTTTGCATCCCCACCACCTATTTTTTGCAAAGCACCCTCGCCATCTTCTGGCTCATCGCCTTTAGTTCTGCTACGCACGACATTGCTGCAGACGGCTTCTATATGATTGCATTGGATTCGCACCAGCAATCGCTCTTTGTGGGCATCCGCAGCACATTTTACCGAATAGCCACCATTCTGGGGCAAGGCGCTTTGGTGATGTTGGCCGGAAGATTGGAAAAAGTGATGCCCACCATTGCTCAGGCGTGGAGTATCACCCTCTACGGAACGGCGGTACTGTTTACACTTATTGCTGTTTATCACTATTTTATTCTACCCAAACCCACCCACGACCAACCCAATCCCAACAAAAACATCGCCCTCGGCTTCTTTTCCACTTTTGGTGCGTTTTTCAAAAAGAAGGGGATTGTTTTGGCGTTGGCATTTATTCTTCTCTATCGTTTGGGAGAGGCGCAATTAGTCAAAATTGCATCGCTCTTCCTTTTGGATGGGAAAGAGTTAGGCGGCATTGGATTGAGTACGGAACAGGTGGGTTTTGTCTATGGCACCGTTGGGATACTCGCCCTCACTTTGGGAGGTATTCTCGGAGGGGTATTGGCCGCTAAGGATGGCCTCAAAAAGTGGCTTTGGATTATGGTGTTTTCGATAAATCTTCCCAACCTTATTTATGTTTGGTTTGCCTACGCCCAGCCACAAAACTTTTGGCTGATTTGCTCCGGCGTGGCGGTTGAGCAGTTTGGGTACGGTTTTGGATTCACGGCGTTTATGCTTTACCTTATCTATATCTCCCGCGGGAAGTTGCAAACGGCGCACTATGCAATATGTACGGGATTTATGGCGCTGGGGATGATGGTGCCCGGAATGTTTGCCGGAAAATTGCAAGAGTTAATGGGGTATCCAAATTTCTTTATTTGGGTGTGTGTGTGCACGGTCCCGGCATTTGTTCTGACGGCGTTTTTGAAAATCGATCCATTGTTTGGGAAAAAGGTTTTATGAGAAAGGGTTGTTTGTTTATTGGGATGCTCATGGTGAGCACCGGATTGTGGGCGCAGCCGCAGGTTAAGTTGGGGATTGATGTGTTGCGAGACCGGGGTTTTGAGGTTTTGCAGGGGAAACGGGTGGGGTTGGTGACCAATCCCACGGGGGTGGATCGTTTATTAAAGAGTACGGCGGATATTTTGTTTGAGGCGGAGGAGGTAACGCTGGTGGCTCTCTTCGGGCCGGAGCACGGTGTGCGCGGAGATGTGTGGGCGGGGGCTAAGGTTGTGGATTCAAAAGATTCAAAGACAGGGGTTCCTGTCTATTCGCTCTATGGGGCAACACGTCGTCCCACCAAAGAGATGTTGAAAGGCGTTGATGTGTTGGTATATGATATTCAGGATATTGGATGTCGTTCCTATACCTATATCAGCACCATGGGTTTGGTGATGGAGGCGTGTGCCGAATTTGGGATTGAGTGTGTGGTGCTTGATCGACCCAACCCTTTGGGCGGAGAGAAGGTGGAGGGGTGCCTCACCGAAGAGGGGAACATCTCGTTTGTGAGTCAGTATAAAATCCCCTACGTTTATGGCCTCACTTGCGGAGAGTTGGCTATGATGCTCAACGAAGAGGGGATGACCTCGGGCAAATGCAAACTCACTGTGGTGCCCATGGAGGGATGGAAGCGCAGCATGAACTTTACCCAAACCGGCCTCCATTGGGTGGCCACTTCCCCCCACATCCCTCAGGCCGAATCATCTTTCTTCTATCCGGTTACCGGAATCCTCGGAGAGTTGGGCGTGGTTTCCATTGGCGTAGGCTACACCTTGCCCTTTCAGTTGGTGGCCACTGACGATATTTCGGCGGAAGCGCTTGCCGACCGCCTGAATGTGCTGAATTTGGCAGGTGTATCTTTTCGACCTGTCCATATCAAACCTTTCTATTCTGTGGGTAAAGACCTTAATTATCAGGGCGTACAAATCCACATCACCAACTTTAAAGATGTGGTATTGACCGACATACAGTTTTACATCATGCAGGAGGTCTATGCCCTGAATCCCAAATATGACTTCTTTAAGTTAGCCCCCTCCCGCGTCCGTATGTGGAATCAGGTGTGCGGTTCCGATTTCATCTCTACGGAGCTCTCCAAAGGCTACCGCGTTCAAAACATACAAGCGTATTGGCACAAGGACAACGAAGCGTTTAAAGAGAGGTCGGCAAGGTACCATTTGTATTGAAAATTATCGTACTTTTGCGCCATCATTTTTATTGACAACTATGATTGCAACAGGTCTCTTACTACAATCACCATACCGCAGGTCGTTATGCTGTTGGTTGGCTTGTTCTTTTTGTATTTGTCCATCGAAAAAAAATATGAACCATTGCTCCTTATGCCTTTGGCTTTTGGAATCATCATCGCCAATATTCCGGGCGCCAACCTTTCGGCTTACAATGAAGGCGGCTTGCTCCATATTCTATATCAGGGCATAGTACGTGTGGTTTACCCGCCGATGATCTTCCTGTGCATTGGCGTCATGACCGATTTTGGACCTCTG
>Ga0123353_10005689_pt1 | contig 16426 bp, 6 predicted proteins | sample TergutLab28metaG_3_FD_92763 | JGI IMG/M metagenome (GOLD analysis project Ga0123353, IMG submission 92763) | Labiotermes labralis P3 segment gut microbial communities from Petit-Saut dam, French Guiana - Lab288 P3 | ecosystem: Host-associated > Arthropoda: Insects > Digestive system > Gut ... | reverse complement strand
TTCTTCTTCTTCTTCTTCTTCTTCTTCACTCCTTCGTAATTCCTGCTAGAATGGTATCGAGATGAAGATGTCTACTAAACATTGATGGAATGTTACTGACAGGGGAATATAGAAGTACTGACAGAAAACCCTGTTACAGTGCCAGTTTGTCCACCACGTATGTCACAAGGACTGACCAGACATCGAAGATGGAACTCCGCGGCGAGAGGAAGGCGATTAACAGCCTGATCCATGGCACGGCCGGAACACCAAAATTCATCCGTCCTCTATATAGAATATCAGTTCCAGTTTCATGCAGAAGCAGCATCGTGTGCACTACCAAGACCAGTCAGCTAATGCTTTGCAGAAATTAATCGATGAAGTTAAATAGACACTTGTGCTAAGAATCTTACAAAATAAATACACTGCGATAGCAAACTCCATGATTTTAAATGCTTTATCAGGTGTTGCATATAGTTAACAGTGGGCTTTAAATGGTTGAGAGTTGTGCTGTGTTAACTGTGAAACTGAAGAAAATTGTTGTCATGTTCTTAGTTGTGTTTGGTAAATACGGGTTACATTCACAAGTGATTTCACGTTCGTTTCTTCTAATGCTCTGAAGCGAAAGACCCACTGATAATATCGTTCTGCTTAATTTGTTTGACAGGTCCGTGTCAGTGGAGGCCACATGTTTGGTGTAAACACCTGTTAGATACAGACTGTGTGATAGTTGTCTTGTAGGTAACTGGTTCCGATAACGACCGCCAACCGGCCAACTCAGACCGAGGTTTCTACTCATTCGTCTCAGACAGATGTCGCCATAGTACCTGAAAATGAGTAGTGTCTCTCCAATTCCTTCACTTTAGCATATCATATATTATTACGATTTTCCATGTTGTCCTGTTACCTGTGTCGTTGGCGTACAGTGAAACCCCGTTAAAACGACATCGATTTATACTGCACCTCGTCTATAGTGTAAGATGTTTTGTAGAAACAATTATTTCTCCTCTCTCAGCGGCTCAAAATTATTGTTAGTACAGTAAGCGGCGCACCCGAGGTCCCTAGTTACTCAATCCCCAGGGATATATCTGTGCCATCATGTCTTCGGGGGTCATAAATACAAAGACCTGGTGCTCCAGGTTGGGGTTTGGGCGAGGGGCTAACAAATTCTCGCTGCAAAACACCACGTGTCTCGAAACCTGAACAAGGCCCAACCCTGGGTTGTTGCGCCATACACCACACCAGCAATTAATTCCTCACTGTTAATCGTAACATTACACTCCTCGGTTATAACGACACGCGTTTATAACGACACAAAATATTCAGTCTCTTTCGTGACGTTATAACCGAGATCGACTGTATTTCTATTGAAGAAACGTCGTTTTGCCGACCTCTCTTAGTGGCATTATTAAAGTAATCAGTGAATAGACATATTCTGGAGTCAAACAAGGCGATGAATATATGTGGTAACAAAGGTTGTGTTGTAGTGGGACTTACATTCCGCAATGCTAGCCAATCTTCAACCCTCGTTTTATCGCATTTTCTTTGAGAATTCCAGAACTTAAAGTAACTTACGATGGGGCATTACAATGTAGCATTTGATGTGGTTTGTTTTGCCGAACTGGCTTTTGTTGTGTTCTGTTAGAATGGAAAACCAGGAATCCATACGTATGGTTTTGCATAGGACAACAGGGACTTAATGTAAGAGACTTAAATTGTATGGATATGGTTCGTGAGAATTATTGACCTATAAACTGTGTTGCGAAATCACTAGAACTCACTTCTGGCGCATATGTTGTGGGGATTATTATGTTAAAAGTTTAAAAAACACTGTATCTCACAACATTGCAACGCTGCATAATTTCTGTTTTGGCGCAGTAAACCATCCTTCATCTGAGTCATGTCTGAATGCTGTTGTAGAGGACACTGTTATTGAGTTACGGTTGCTTAATCTTGTGTCTGTGGTTTTGTGTGGGTTCAACCATAAAATGTTTTGAAAGTTCAATGAAAGTTAGTAAATGTGATACACTGTACAATCTCGAACTCGTCACGCGATGAAAGCACTTGGCATCATGCACGAACGTTGACTTTACTCCCAAGAAAGTAGCTCTGATACCGTTTAGACGACTCGGTTGGTTTGGGCGTGGGGGTAATAAAACATTCCTATCCCTGCAGGGAATCGAACCCAGTCGTCTAACCGGTAGCTGACTACTGAGTTATCGTGATTCATAATAATCTCATTGTATCTGCTCACAGTGAAATGCGGGGACTTAAGTTTGTTTGTGTCTGTCTGTATTACGGAGCTGGCTTTATGTTAGTAGAAGATTGATGGCATCGGAAAGTGACCTTACAGTAGGAACGGGTCAGTTTGAGACAGGCGTCACCGTCTTCCAGCTCTGCTGTGCCACGCGTGCGGATAAGAAGTATGCTGTGTAGCGCAGCCTCGAAGCCCGAAATAGCAGGCGAGCCAAGAAAAGCCGCAAGGAGGAGCTTTACCTTGCGTCAGACTGGCTTCAGAGAGCGGTACAAGGTAGCAGATGGGTACGTGGTTCGAATCTGGACAGCAAGTCGACTGTTCTGACTCCCTTTCCTGAAAATAGTTTATAAAATAACCATTAGGAAGTTTTCTTCGTATTACAGCTTTCATGTTGCATATCCAGGGAGACGTATTGGATGGATATTTCCGACATACTGCCAGCATATTGGGAGTCTGTTTTATAAATATTTTTTAATTGATTTAGTTTTCTTTTTTTCATTACGGTGTAAATATGACACCCATTTTACAAGCCCAAGTTGAAAATTATCGAATGTTTCAGAAATTTTTCGTATGACCAAAGAATTGTAGGAATGCATGACCTACAACAGATATAAGAAGGTGTAGGATTTTTATGTGAAACAGTCGACTTGATAAAATATGAGGCCAACAGCCGAGTCAATTCGGGATCGAATTCACACGTTTCGGAGACGTTCTGTCTCTTCTCCGTGAGGGAATGATGTACTGGTTGAACACTACTTTTATAAAATCATTGTCGATGCCTCTTTGGTCGCCAGAGAACACTTCGTTACTTCTAGTCACGTGGAAAGTTCGAAGTTTTGTATTTTCCTGTTTGGTTAGCATCTGCCCAAATAAAACATCTTGTGTGGCTCAGGATTTGTAACCATTACTAATCGATGTTGGGAGAAATATCTTACTTTTGAACAGTGGTGAGGATGGCTGTCAGAGCAGCAGAGAGACAAAAAGAGCAGATGGACTTAATTTACAGGAATCTCGTATTTCAATAAGGAAGATAATCAGAGAGGTGCTGAAAATGTACAGAACAGGCAAATTGTGGCATAATCGCCTGCTGCTCCAGAGCGTAAAATAAGCTGTGATGGTGTGGTCAAGGAAATTCGCCAACGTTTATCACTGAGGTATAAACACCAGGTAGGATACATACCAAATTGTAAATATTTCCCACAAAAGTCCTGGAAAAGTAACACATGGGAAATTTTGTTGGGATTGAAGGTGATAAGAAAATAAATCATAACATGGCAGATATAAACCTTTAAATAAATTACGAAAAAATCTTGTATAAAATAAATTTCTATATGACCAAGAAAGAGTAACAATACATAGTGCAAACACTCATGCATACATACATACATATATACATATGTACGTACATCAATGCATGCATACCAATGTACATTAATCTTTTTTCTGTGGCGCAACAGTCCGACTCGAGCCTAATCCGCCTCGCTTTTGAGGTTTCTAGATCACACACAATTAGACACACACATACACACACACCCATTAGGATCCCTCTGAACGAGTGTAGCTTGTCGCAGGCGCAACTACCTACACGATACACAACAAACACAAGCATCTAACATCCATGCCCTCAGCAGTATTCGAACCCGCAATCCCATCAACCGACCGGCCGCAGACCTACGCCTTCGAGCGCTCGGCCACCAGGCTCGACCTTGCATGCATTAACAGAAGAAGTAAATGAAACGTGTTAAGGTGTGGTCTGCTTATGGGGCTGTGTAGGCCTGTGCTTTGTTGTAACTGGAATGTCTTCCGTTGAACTTATGGCTATAGTCTGCAGAGGGGCACCAAATATCGTTTTATCGTTATTTCTGTCTCTTCGCTCTTCTTTCATTTCTCTTTTATTCTAATTTCCTTTGATAGATTATTATTATCATCATCATCATCATTATTTTTATTATTTAATCACACCAACTTAACTGGTTTTCAGAGAGTACGGATCAGTTTTTACGCGCGCTGTTGCGCTATTTGTCAGTGACATGAATGAATACAATCAGTATCAGTCTCAACAAAACTATCGGTATTAGACAAAGAGTCCTGTCTGTCTAATAGAGCAACATGTTTCGACCTACATTAGGCCATCTTCAGGATCTTTCAACAACACATTGAGGAAGACAGAACATAATATATCTTGTCTTTCTCAGTGACTATCTTCCCAATATTTTGTTTTCTTTCCCCTATGTTTCATTCTTTCCCTCATTCCTATTGTCTTTCCGTTTCTTACTTTTCCTTAAGAAATTTGTTAAGCGAGTTGTGTTTAGACCTACTGCGAATACAGGCCTATGCCTGTTGGCTAGTTGAATGAAGGAGGGGAATAAACAAGTAGACGACCAGTGAATCGATACTTTTTGATCGCACGATCCACATTCATCTCGAATTTTACAATAAGCGATATTAACGTTGCCGCTGACTGCGTGGTGTGGTGAGCAGAAGGAGCGTTTGTATGTGACGTTATTGTAACAGTTGAGAAACGCAGGCGATGGCCGCCTGACTTTGCAGCCTCGTTATTCTGGGAATAGCTTCCATAATTATGCCGAGATTCAGGGACGCACATATGGGCGGAGGAAGATGTTTTTCGAAGACAGTCAACTGGTTTAAGGCGAATTTGAGAGTTAGTATTTAATTGTATTGTTGAAAACAACACAAATTAAAAACTTCAGAACTTTAGAATTGCGTCAAAACTTTAAATTTTCCAACTACGTAGACCAGGATTCTTCTTGAAAAGCTGATATTAATACAGCTAGTCAAGAAAGTTTTTGCCTTTTGTGTAACTCCGGCCATAATTTTTATACGCCATTGAAAAATAGAAATGGAGAGGTACAGTTGTCCCTAACCTAATGAAGAACTGTGCAGTGAGTGCGTAGAGGGCCACTGATATTTAATTCAAAATAATCTTTATCTCGGCCCTAGGTAGAGATGAATGAGCAGCTTAAGGACCCGCTCGCTGTACCCCAGTGGAGAGGGGACCATATGCGCATTGAATACGAGGTTGTGGCTCTGGACAAGAGACGAATAGCTTACTGCTGCCGAGAGTCGAGCCACGATTCCTACAGGGTTCAGCTCGTAGCCCGTACCTATTGGGTTTTCCATATTCCGATCTCCTCTGCGATTCCCCAATTCAAAAACACAGAAAGTTTGAATGTAACGAAAGGAAAAAGAAACAGAATTAAAGAAAAACAAAGAAAAAAGGGGGGAATTGATGGTAAAATTTATGTTCAAGGAGGCAATAGACTGAATATTTACAGTTTTGTGTTCTGTTGGTGTGATTACAAATTATACACTTGACACAGTGTAAGATTTGCCTGGTAAGCAGGACGTTTTGTGGAACGTGACATGCATACGTAATGTTGGTGTGAAGGTCATGCTGAAGAAGGACGTTTGTAGAACGAAGCTGTGATAGGATGAAGTTGTTGGAATGCGAGAGTGAGGTTCGCGCGGCTGCTGTCTTCTTGGACGTCAAGCCGATTACTATGGTGGGTGGTTACTGGCGTTTCGGAGGAACACGCTACCTCCATTTTTATCCACGCGATAGAGGCACATCACATCTCTCCGAAATGTTCGTAACGATTTACTACACAGCAGGTCGCCACATCAGGAATAATCTCAATTATTTTTAATTGATGAATTGAGTTGTATCGATTGACTTAGACAATTGTTCTTGGAATGTTGAATTGCTGTTTGTACGTATACGAGTAAAAGGTAAAGGTAAAGTGTTCCCGTTACACGCCCGGTGTGGCCCAGAGGGTGGGTAGAGGTATAGTTCTACACTTCCATGACCGCGGCACTAGAACGGGGTGAGTGGTCAGCAGCACGCCCCGGCCGCACTTTACCCCTGGGAAAGACTCGGTGCCCATTAAACAGGAGGTTGGGTGGACCACAGGGCCGGTCTGGACGGGCGGAAAATCTCGTCCCCACCGGGATTCGATCCCGAACCCTCCAGCCCGTAGTCAGTCGCTATACCGACTGAGCTACCGGGCCACACGTATACGACTACATAGACATCTTTACTACTAAAAACGCGTTTTTAGGCGCGTTCGCATACTTGCGAAAAGCGACTATTAACTTGTCACGTCTGTCTGTCCATCTTTCCGTCCGCACGGAAAACTCGGCTATCACTGGATGGGTTTTCGTGAAATTTTATATTGAAAACTTTCATTAAAATCTGCAGGGAAAATTGATCTGTGAAAATCAGACAAAGCTCTCAGGTACTGTACATGAAGATCGACTTACATCTATGATAATATCGCGCTGAATTCTTCTCGAAATGAAAAATCTTCAGATAAAATTGGTACAGAAACGTGAAACACGTAGCCTCTTTTTTCAAACACATTTTTTTCCTTCAAAAATCATGCTTTTTACGAAAAAATTACGAAAAAATGCAGCACAACCAGACAAGCCATAGATTATCGAGCACGGTACGGCGCAAAGAAAAGTACATGTGAATGTCGGGTAATTAAGGTAAAAATGTGTGGACTAATAATATTTAATATGTATTTCTTTCGACTGCTTGAGACTTTACGTTTACCATGAATTTTGATTGAGTAGTAATTAAGGCGAAAATGCAACAATATTATTTAATATGTATTTCTGTATTCTTGGTTACAGTTACGTCACAATATGGCGCCATGTAAATTAAGAAACATTTTGTGGCGTTGAAATTTTGAGTTTTTATGTGACCATAAATTTAACAAATATTCAACGTAGATATGTAACAACATATACCCCCAAAACAGTAGTAACATTGTGTGATCCATGTACAATTTGTGAACATCAGCAAACGGTGTGATCCCTGTGGTCCAAATCGTATGACCTTCCGAGAAGGGTCAAATATCCGAAGGCGCCTCCGTGTGCCCTTATACGTACATTTCCTATGTTGTTAAGTTAGTTACTTGTTCAGTGAAATTTAACGTCGGTCTATGGAGAACTTGCCTATTAGTGTGGAGGCTTTGCTGCTTGTGAAGGACAGGAAAATGCAATGAGTAGGTTTATATAATAATAATTATTATTATTATTATTAATTGCAATTGGGTTGTTACCCGGTGACAGTGATTATTTTACATGTATACAAAATATGAAATTGGTTACTAATAAATTTAAGTCAGGAGGGCTAAATGAGAAGCATGTAGTGGCAACTTGGAATTTTGGGAACCATCTCAGCATTTGCTTATAGACACAGGGAAACAAAGAAACCTGTGTCGAGGTGGCCGGTCGCGGGACCTTCCGAATACTGACTTCTAGCCAGCATTCCGGCATCTACAGTAAAAACAGCAATGCACACACAGTACATCAAATACACATAAGATGACAACAATACACACAACCACAACAATACACACAAGACAACTAACAACAATACACCCAAGACATCTTAAAATACAACATGTTGAAAAGGTAAAAACACCAAGATAAGAAAGTATGTATTTGATTCTGCTTTTTTTACACATCTTAAAAATTGTACGTCTGAAAATCTTAAGTTGCTGTTTGTTGTGAACACGGCCGTGAACATTTAAGCTTTATAAAAGTAGTAATTTTATTTGTTGAGCTGAGAGACTGTCAGAGTCACAGAACAATATCCGAACATCTGGGCTTGCTCTGAAGTTGGGTAAGTCAGTTGCTGGTACTTGACAATCGTCATGCTTGTGTGTGCCAGGAGACTTGCGCAAAGAAACTGCTTCGAACAGCTGGAAGTTGTAAAGATTTATCTAATTAAATTAGCGTTAGCTCTACTTCTAATTATAGTACGGTCGCCCGTTCTTGATGAGTCACGATACCGCTAAGAAGAAGCCAGATTCATGCTCTACCTATCTTAACTTTAGTCAGATATTTTCTTCTGAGTTCGTTAGTGTCAGAACAGTATTTTGTCATTTTCTGTATTCCAGAAGAACGCGTTACGTGGAGGCGGTCATTAGTAAACGTTTCAATTCGCCCTTTCTTTAATTAGAACGTGTCACACGTTAGTGTTTACTGCTACGGAAAGTGAGACACCAAGGTACAGTCCTGACCTGTTTCGTAAAACAATCTACGTATTGACTGTGTACAGTGTTTCTCGTGAAGAAATAAACGTAAAATGAGTGCGTATTTCCAAAGTTGCAAAAGAACGCAGCGATTCGTCAAGGTACAGTTGCGATGTTTTAGTTTCTTACAACGGTATTGATGAAGGCTCAATTCTTTTGTGATATGACGCCGTGTATATTGCTGTATACTTACGGACGTTCCGGAGGAGCGTGCTGCCTGCGTCTTTGTTATCAAAGAAGGTGGCGCAGCAAGCTGTTCCGATACTTCGGTAACTTTAATAACCGATAAGGCGTCCTGTCCCACACGACTTGTCCACACGTTTGATCGTACCTTGAGTACTGCTGACTCGTGACGATTCAGGTTTGACAGGTCAGCTTACAATGCCATTGATCATACAGAAGTGACAAGTCTGTTCAGTAAACATGTTATAAATTACGTAGGTGGCCGACTTTAGGAGGTGTCCAGTTTCAAACCTTTTTTTGAACAGTTCAAGGCGGGTGAAGTCAGATTTAGTTGGCGCTCAGCTATACGGATATTCCATCTTACAACTGTCACAGATCAAATTTTGATGTTTTGCTGACCGTGCCTCTCAGTATAATCTTAGTAATTAACCAACTTAATGCACAAATTCTTGTTTTATAATAAGTTTATTGTATTCCTGTACATGTTTCGAGCACTATGTGCTCATCATCAGGAGGTCAAAATTTTTTATACAGCATCTGGTATCATCACACTGAACCAGTCCTCTCTCAACCCGTGCACGGGACGGCCACTTACAGGTGTGATGATACCAGATGCTGTATAATACAATTTTGACCTCCTGATGATGCGCATATGTGCTCGAAACATGTAGAGGCATGTAATAAACTTATTATGAAACAAGAATTTGTGCGTTAAGTTGGTTAATTACTAAGATTACTAAGATGTCACAGATCACTTCCTGTCGACTCACTTATTAAATTTCGACGTGAAATGAACAGCATGTTTCTTCGACCTGACGCGTGTCTGCTAGTCGAAGGTGAATATTTCCAGCACCTTCTTTATACGTGGTGGGTAAAAATATAACATCCACGCGCTGACCCCAGCTCACGTCAGACTTGAATAGTGGCGAACGCTTCGCTGCCTGTCGTGACGCGAAACGGTGAATGAACGGTGATGCGAGGGAATGCTTCTGTGTTTGTTTTTGTCGCGAAACCCCTCAGTGGGCCGTGGCCTTCTCGTCCTCATTCACGAGGTTTCTAGATCACACACAACAACGCACCATGGTCGGTAGGACTCCTCTGGACGAGTGATCAGCTCGTCGCAGAGACCTGTACCTGACAACACACAACGCCCACAACAGATAGACATCCATGCCTCGTGTGGGATTCGAACCCACAATCTTAGCAGGCCAGCGGCCGCAGACCTATGCCTTAGACCGCGCGGCTACTTGAACCGAATGCTTGTGTGTGGCAGTACTTATCCTTCCATTGCTTAAATAGAAACCTCAAATTAGAATAATTAAAGGTTTAATTTTACCTGTTGTTTTGTCTGGACTTTCAAAATTTTCTGAGTGTTAGGGAAGACTATAGATAGGGGATGACTGACAAGAAGGTGCTGAGGAGAATGTAAATAATAAAGATGAATTAATTGAAATTTTGAGGAAGGTACGTACGAATTGAGAAGTAAAGATAAAGGTAAGATTTTCCCGTTACAGGCCCGGTGTGGCCCAGAGGATGGGTAGAGGTATAGCTCTCCTCTTCCATGACTGCGGCACTAGAAGGGGGTGAGTCGTCAGCAGCACGCCCCGGCCGCACTTTACCCCCGAGAAAGACCCGGTACCCATTGTACACGAGGCTGGGTGGGCCCCAGGGCCGGTCTGGACGGACGGAAATTCTCGTCCCCACCAGGATTCGATCCCGAACCGTCCAGCCCCTAGTCAGTCGCTATACCGACTGAGCTACCGGGCCCACACTAATTGAGAAGTAGAATATTCATACTCCTCACCCGATACCATTATAAATGTGAAGTTTACCGTATTACAGGCCGTGAAGGCACAGACGGTAAAATAGGTATATCTACTCTTTCTTTAACCTCGAGAATAAAGGGCCAGGTGATTAATGCCACGCCCGGCCGCTTTACTCCCAGAACAGAGCCCTGTTACCCATTATGTGTCTCGGGGCTAGGGTGGACGGGTGCGGAAAATCTTGTTTCCATCGGCGTTCGAACCCGGACCGTCTAATCCGTAACGAGTTGCTATACCGCCTACGCTCTGCCGGCCACACCTAATCCTACTGTGTTCGCTAAGTAGAGGGTAATGTGGGACATGTACCGATCCTAAGGGATGTGAGAGGTTTATACGGCATTCCGGTCTGGAAACCAATATGAAGGAGACAATTTAATAGATCTTGGCCTAGATTGGAGCTAAATAAGGCGTGAGTCAGTGGACAGAACTGAACTTGTCCCACTTGTGTTCAAATGCCGTGCTTTTGTAAGCATCGTGAAGGATATCCGGGGACTGTGCTGTAATGGACAATTTCTTTACCATTTGTGCAACTGTGAACTTTAATAATATTCTGCACCACTGTAACTAATTACTCAAGTAAGGTAATGTGTGTGAGGCATCGTATGTGGGCTTAGATGACACGTTTCTGCTGTTACGAGTAAGATACAAGGGCGTTCCCTTATTTTACGATTTTATGTTATGTGATGTGCACTTGGTTGGTTGTCAGCAACGGAAGTACAGTTTTTGTATGTAGTCGGTGCTGCGTTTCTGTAAACCACACTCTTAAAACTCAGAAATATAATAATATCTAAGATCTTTGCAGATTACTTGAATCTGAAATTGAATTTTTAATTTATAATTCACATCGTCACGCCGTCATTTTCAAGTTATAATGGTCGATTCTGAACACGATTGTGTTGTGAAAGGGAATATTGGAACGAATATCGCTTGTTGGTATCTCAGAAGATAGTTTTGAGTATAGTCGCTACACGGTGTTCAGCCAGCTCCACAATCCGGGACTACGGGCCGTATAACGGACATCATCGCTGCACGGCTAACAGTGATGACCCCCCCACCCTACAGTACTCATTTCCGCTTTAAATAAACTTGTGTACAAAGTGAAACTTAGCCTTACATGCATAAAAATTTGTGAATCTGGAACTTGGTCTCTCGCCGTGAGCAAAAATATAGATTGAGATATACGAAACAGAGTGTTAAGGAGACTGGTTGTTAGACAGAGATAAAGAGGGAATGGACACGTAAGAAAACTGCAAAATCACGAGCGCCTTAAATGTGCTGACCAAATACAGTGAAACGTGTCTCTTAAACCGGACCTGGACAAAACGCAAACCCGTCTTTAGCGGAAACCCTTTTTTTACTGTCCCGAGGATCGGAGTTTAAGGTACTTATACGAAACGGAACCTGCCTGGAACGGAAAAGACTAGGTCCCTGGCTGTCCCGTTATATACAGATTTCACTTCATTAGTAGTGTTATCAAACCAAGGATATTTAAAAGTGCGTAGGATGTACCACGATAGCAGAAGTGAGAAATTAATATGGAATTTTTGTCTGAAAGTCTGAAGGGAAGGGTCCGATTGGGTGACTGAGAGATGGCAGAAGAGAGAATAATATGAAGATAGAAAGGTCTATGTGGCTTAGTGTAAGTTCCATTGGAGACCCCTGTGAACACGACAGTAAACGTTTGGGGTCCATAAAGGACGATGAGTTCCTAGAGTCGTTGAGCGACTGTTGACGCACAAGGGATCTCCCTGCTCCATGGCCCTGCTCCTTCGGTAAGAAAGTGCTTTAGTCGTGAAGAACGTGTTTGCAGACGCAAGAAAGCTTGCTTTTTACTGATTTGTCACAAATGATTTTGTTTCCTTAGCAGGCCTGGCTATATGAGACAGACATTTTCTATACCCTTCTGACTTAAGTCCAGTAACAGTCCCGGTGGACTTACTTTCTTCTGTAGAACGTAATTTAGGTCTGATATTTATTGGACCGTGCACCATTGTGATAGTTGAAGAATAAAAAACCAACTAGATGTCACTTGTTATATTCACTTTACTTCTTAGATACTCAACACGTTTCGGGCATTAATATGTTCATCTTCAGGAGTTTGCGACTATGTTGTTGATCTACCACATTGGCTGTATTGTTCTTGGATTGCCATGTGTTGGAGTTAGGGTGCGGTTCGGCTAGGGTGGTATCCGGGCTGCCGGCTGAAGCCAATGTGGTAGTTCAACAACATAGTGGCAAACTCCTGAAGATGGACATATTAATGCCCGAAACATGTTGAGTATCTAAGAAGTAAAGTAAATATAACAAGTGACATCAAGTTGGTTTTTTATTCTTCAATTAATTTAGGTCTGTCATACAAATAAATTTAACTTTCATTTGAAATATGGTAAAATGCATGGAGTGATGCATTGTAATATGATAGAGCCGTAGTTGTAAATTCTGTGTGCAGTTCTCTCGTTTACTGCAGGATTTGTGTTAATTGTCCCTAGTTCTGATTATCCTTTAGGTAACGTATTAATGTTTGTGGAAGATTAAATGATGTACAGCCAAAATAATGTTGGCTGAGTCAAATTTATAATGTTTCTCTGACACTGCTTAAGAACATGAAATCAACTGAAAATCTTATTGCCTTCAGCATGACGGCACATGGAAAGAAAAATTAAATTAATATTGGCATTTTTGTCGCACAACTCGAATGTGGGGCACTCCCCCTTTTCAGACATGAATGCGCAGTTTTATAGGCCATAATTCTTTTATATATTTTACATCCAATTTTGTGTTCCTCGGTGCTCGAAATTGTGTCTTTTTTTTTAAATTTTGTTGTTTATTTCGGCAACAAGATTTCACCATAATATAGAGGAGATGGGAGATGGAGGAGGAGAAGGAGCAAAGAACCAATTTAATTCCACCTCCACGATTACGTATTTTTCGCGAATATAGCAACCCCTAAAATTGCACTTATTTCTCATTAGTATGCCTGAAATAGTTAACTGTATGGGCAGATTCTATTCTTTGTTGTAAACACTGGAGGTACGAGTACCTGTCAGTATCAACAGCAGACTTTTAAGCAGTGTAGAATAGAATTCACTCTAGAAAATAAACCTTTCTATTTTGAAACTTTATTTTTACGGAAATCCCATGATCTTTGTCAACAGATGTCTCATTTGGAGCACGAAAATTTAAGAAAATAAAGAGAACGTCCTGAGCGAAGTTAAAATCACAAATGTAAGGGTGTAATTTCTGTGATAGCACGGACTGGCACTATGGTAGCCTCTTTATGTTGGCACCACTTTTTACCTCCTGAAGAAGAAACGAATAAATAAATAATGAACCAGAATATATCTTTCGAATTTTAGGAAGTAAGTGCAGATTCTAATCCGCTAGCTATTGTGTTTAAGAAATGGCTTTCAAAAATTATTTCAGCCTGTAATATTCCGTGAGATACAGCCCTCTGTTAACAACGAAATGTTACATGTTCCGGCACAAAATTGTACTGTCTTGCCAATATACAAGATATTTCTATTGCAGAGTTACGTATTTGATAACTTTTTTTTTAAGAATTTGCCTTTGAAATACATCCAGTTATTATATTTGAAGAGTTAAAACTGTTAGGAAGAGTTTCTTTATAATTAGAAATAATTAATAAAATGTATTTATTTTATTTACTGCCTGCTAGAAGCTTTTAATTAGTGCGCGTTGAACATTTACTTTGTAACTAATTTGTTTAACACTGACCATAATTTTCCAGCAAGTGTTTACAATTGACGTCTCATTCTCTCAATTTATAATATCAAACTTTCAACAGTAGACTTTTTTAAAATATATTTTACCTGTATATCGTGCTGCGTTTTGTCCTGCGAAGGTTATAATCTGTTTTAGGTCTGTATACTAATGTCAATTTTTCGATATTTTCTTGTGTCCAGATTTAATTGTGTTGATGATGTTAGGCTGACTGGGACTCATGCTGCTGCTGCTGCTGCTGCTGCTGCTGATGATGATGATGATGTTGATGACAATTAACATCGACCTTACTACTGAGCTCGTTCTACATAAGTAGAAGACCGAGAAGGTGTTTGGACCACAGATCATTTTTCCTATTTCTTTCGGCTGTTAAGCTTGCGAATTCCTGTGGTAACTCTCCATACCACCCGCTGTTAACATAAAGGAACTTCATTTTCCTCACATAATGTATTTGTGTGTTTCATATGATTTTCAAATATATGCCGATTTTCTCCCTAAGTAGCATTAACTGATTTCCTTCCAAATCGATACAGACTGTGTTCTCTGTCAGGTATGAATTGAAGTTGAATGTATTATTTAGGCAGATGACAATTTCTGTTGTGTTTTTGGTGGGCAGAGTGACATTGAGTCCCGTTTTTCTCCATGTACTTCGATTTTCCCCTGGCAGTATCATTCCACCATTGTTCCATAATCATCTCCATTTTATCATCAAAGCTACTATTAACAGAAGGACAAACGGGTGAAACCTGGGCACGTTACAACAAAACGGATGCTTTTTCGGAAATCTTGGTGCATGAAGATACAGAAATACGTCCATTTTTTTCAGTGTGTTGGTTAATTCTATCACACAACCCAAATTCGTTTCGCCGCTTTTGGCGTACGTATGCCTTTTTTAAATCTTCGCCATTCTGGGATGTTACGCAGCGTTGATTGGTAATTACCGACATTTCGGGACAACCTATCGCTATCATCTTCAAGGTTCAAGCAGTCCAAGAAGAATGCCGGGAACACATAGGAGGTTAATTTTGCGGGGAATAGTGTGGATGGTGATTGTCGGTGAAGGTGACGCTAGCCAGTAGGGTTAGTGGAGCTGACGTAAGCATTTCATTGCAATATTTCGTTGTGTTTCTGCTGTTAGTTGTAAAACTTTCTTACTGTTCTTGATATTTAATAATTTGTTTGTGTTACGTTTTTATGAGGTGCGGTGTTTTGTTGTGTTTTATTTACTTAAACTTATGTATTTTTGTACGATACGTTGCATCGTTATTAATTCTTATTTCGTGTAGCAGTTTGTCTTAATTCTGTTTCCACTTGTTTGAGTATTAGGTAACTCTTATTTTAATACTGGCAATAGACTTGTCTTGCCGGTCCCAGTGGCCTCGCCGTCTAAGGCGTAGGTCTACGGCCGCTCGCCTGCTGAGATCGTGGGTTCGAATCCCACCGGGGGCATGGATGTTTATCTGTTGTGAGTGTTGTGTGTTGTCAGGTAGAGGTCTCTGCGACGAGCTGATCACTCGTCCAGTGGAGTCCTACCGACTGTGGTGCGTCGTTGTGTGTCATCTAGAAACCTCAAGAAAGAGGAGGCCATGGCCCGCGTTGGGCCGCAGCGCCACAGAAAAAAATAGACACGTCTTGGAGGCACAAAAAAATGTGCGGTAGTTGCCAGCATAGTGATATTTCGAATATGGGGAGGTCTAATGAGACCGTGCTAACTTTGTTATAAACACGAAATGAGAAAAGACCGAGACATTTTGCAGGAGACGCTGCTTATTCGGAAGCACAGTGAACAAACAGTGAATATACATGCATTTGCTATGACAGTATTCGCACTGCAGCGCCGAAATCCGTATTGCGATGCCCGCATCTGTGTGCTGTAGCAAGTGTGGCCTCAGCCTCCAAGTATGCGTTGACGCGAGGAAACTGCACTGTTTACTCCTTTGGAAATTGAAGTCCATATATTTCAGTATAGGGTGTTTTTAAAGCTGGGCTGCGCGCCGTACAGCGGATGATATCGTAGCTGAATGGGTCCAATGACGCCGCTCTCTCTGCAGTGTTCATTCCCGCGCTACAAAATGTACTGTATTTCTCGTTAATAAGAGATATGAGCATTTGCCTCCTTGTCTGAAATCTACGAGATTACCAGTTGGTTTAAAATACACAGCTGCAGTAGTTATTCGCAAATGTCAACGTGTCAAATAAGCCATAATCCAAACGTAAATGATAGAAGTAATACCGAACATAACCTATATTTTAGTAGCATCATAACTGAACCTGTAGTTGTTGTGCCCAAATTTTCGGGGGGGGGGGGGCGGCAAAAAAAATTTCCTTTTTAAACCGGCCCGTTCCAAAAAAAATACCTTCGGGAACGGATCAAAACC
>Ga0123353_10005688_pt1 | contig 16429 bp, 18 predicted proteins | sample TergutLab28metaG_3_FD_92763 | JGI IMG/M metagenome (GOLD analysis project Ga0123353, IMG submission 92763) | Labiotermes labralis P3 segment gut microbial communities from Petit-Saut dam, French Guiana - Lab288 P3 | ecosystem: Host-associated > Arthropoda: Insects > Digestive system > Gut ... | reverse complement strand
GTAGTCCGCGTTCCGCTTCACGTCCGCGAATATCCATACGATGACGGCCACCACGATTATCAGGCCCAACACTATGATGCTGCCGTAGAACTCTATCATCAAGCCTTCTTCCCGCCCGCCTCCCCGCGCCTCCGGGTACCCGGCGCGCCGCGCCCAGCCCCTGTCCGTCGCGGGTGGCCGATCACAGCCTCATGTCCAGGAGCGTGCCTTTTTCCTTGCCCGCCTTGCCTCCCCCGCCGCCCCCGCCTTCCTGTCCGCGGCCGCCCTTGCCTTTTCCCTTGCCGCCGCGGCTTTCTTCCTCGCGCCTTTCCTTGAGGGCCATGGCGTGGCTTTTCGCCTTATCCCCGGAATAGACGGCCTTTGACTCGCCGTTCGCCTTCGCCTGGACCTGCGATGCGATGAAACCCTCGGCGGCGCCCTTCATGTTTTGCGAGTCACCGTGTATTTTGGATACCTCCGGCGTCTTCGGGTACATCGTCTGGAGCTCCACCATCTTGACCGACATTGACTTCACCGCCCGCCTAACGTTGATATCCCTAGCCCTAGGTGGCCGTGCCTTAAAATAACGGCGGCCGGTCCCTAATATGGCCCCAGGACCATCTCGCCCCCGCTCACGAACAAGGAGACGCTCCTCAGGCTCTCGTTCACGGACTTGTTGATCCCATTGATGCTCACCCTCACGCCGGGATGGATGGAGTCGCTGGCCTTGACGACCATCCCCTTGGACTGGGCCGCCATCTCCTCATCCAGCCGCTCCAGGTCCGCCCTCACCTCGTTCAGCTGCAGCCTCATCTCATCGTATGAGACCCTGCTGCGGACCAGGATCGTTTTATGGCTATCGCTTATCGTACCGGAATCCTCCTGCCTTTGCAACGTCGCAACTATCTGCCTCGTCTTGCCCAGGTTCTCCTCGAGCGTCACGGCCTGTTGGCGGAGGTCGGCCACCCTTTCCTTCTTCTTCGGGTCTATCCCTATCTCCAGCTCCGTCGTTATGGACAGCTCCGAGCCTATCTTCCTGGCGTTTATCATGCGGCTGGCCCTTATGCTCCCGCCGACCAGCAGCCCCTTGCCCGCGGTGGCCAGTATGTCCGCCCCGCAGCTCACCTTGCTGTTCATAATGGCCTCGGCCCTGATGCTGCCGACGGCGTAGACGTCGCTGTTCTCCAGGAACTTGGCGGCCACGTCCCCGCCGCACACCAGCTCCCCCTTGCCGGCGCCGTTCATCCCCCTGCGCAAGGTTATGTCGCCGCCGGCCTGGATGTGGGCCCCCTGAACCAGCCCGTCCACCTCGACGTCTCCTTCTGCGATCACCTTGAAGCCGGGCAGCACGTCGCCCCGGATCCTGACGTTCCCGTTGAAGTATATGTTGCCCGTGCTGTAGTCGACGTTTTTGGGCACCTCAAAGCTAGGGTGTATGTGGACCTTGCCGTCCGCCATCTGTACCTGCCCGTCCTTTTGGGCGAGCAGCTCCCTGCCGTCGGCGCTTACGGCCGTGTTCTTCCCCCTGGGCAGCACGGCGCCTTTCGGCTTGCCGGGGGCCGTCCTCACGTTGGTCACGGTCACGCCGGCCTGCCCTTCGTCGGCGGGCACGAGCCTGCACAGCACCTCGTCGGCCTTCACGGTGATGATCTTGTTCATCTCCCTGAAGTCGACCTTGCCGTCCACCTCGCTGGGCCCGCCGCCTTCGGCCTTGTCCTTGAAGAGGTACTCGACGCGGGCGTTGGTGGACTCCACGTAATCGACCCCCCTTGCGACGCAGACCCTCCTACCGTACTCCGAGCCGGACGCCACGGAGCCGATCGCCGAATCGTCCAGCCCGACGGTGACCCCCCTGGAAGCCAAGGCCGCGCGCACGTAGTCGGCGTCCACCTTCGCGCCGTTGGGGGCCTCCGGCTCGCTCAAGGTGGCGTAGCACCTCATGCCGTCGGACGTTATCTCAATGGTCAAAGGATCCAATGTCCGCACCGCCTTTCCGGGATGGTCAATGGACGTCGGCTTCCTGCAACGTCTCCCTGATCCTCACGATGGCCTTCGTATGGAGCTGCGAGACCCGCGACTCCGATACGCCCATAACCTTGCTGATCTCCTTCAAGGTCATCTCATCGTAGTAGTAGAGGCTGACCACAGTCTTCTCCTTGTCGGGCAGCCGGTCCACCGCGTCCGCGAGGATCGCCTTCGTCTCCTCGGCCTCGGCGCTCAGCTCAGGGTCGGAGTCCCTATCCACCTGGCCTGTCATAGGCTCGATCTCGAAGTGCTGCTCCAGGTACTCCTCGAGCGAGACCATGGAGGCGAAGCTCACCTCGCCGACCAGCTTCCCCAAGTGCTCCTTCGTCACGCCGAGCCTTTCACAGGCCTCTTCCTCGGTGGCCGCCCTGCCCAGCTCGGCCTCCAGCTCGGAGTACGCCTTCTCCAGGTCCTTGCCCTTTTGACGCAGGGACCTGGGCACCCAATCCAGGTTCCTCACGTTGTCGATGATCGCACCCCTGATCCTGAGCGACGCGTAGGTCTCGAACTTGACCCCCTTGGCCAAGTCGTACTTCTCTATGGCGTCGATCAGGCCGAACACGCCGTAACCCACCAAGTCATCGAACTCGACCGTCGAGGCGAAGTATATGTTCAGCCTTCCGGCGACGTACTTGATGAGGTGGCTGTACTCGACGATAAGCCTCTCGCGGATGGCGGGGTCCCTGCCGGCCGCGTAGCCTTTCCAAAGTTCGGTCATCTCGGGTTCCATGCCCATATAACCACCCCTCGGGCCTAACGCCCAATCGGCGGACCTAAGGCCGGCCGTGGGCCTTCACGGCCGCTCATCCTTCCGTTTCGCCCTTCAGGTAGTCGGCTATCTTCATCGGCTCGAACCCGTCCTGGAACTCATCCATGCCGTTGCCGCCGTAGACCCCCCCGTCGCCGTTATACGGCGCGTAGCCGCCGGACCCGTTCGGGGCCGACGCGGCGTCCGCGTCAACCTGGGCCTCGGCCGCCTCACCCAAGGGCCCCAACCCCTCCTCCGCCCGCCTGGCCTCCAGCTCCTCCTTCATCCTGAGCTCGTCCTGGATCCCCGTGATGACCGCGCGTATGACTAGGCCGACGCAGAAGAAGAGGAACAAGGCGATCGCCATCCTGAAGAACGTGATCTCCATAATGCACCCGCCGGAGTGGCAAAGAAGGCCGGTCACGATCGAGGCGAACAGTCCCAGTATCCACGGCATCCTTCTCACGTAGTCCATCCGGCGGTCCTCTCTAAAGCTCCCTCATACCATGGCCGATCGTCTTTATAAGCAGCCTTCCGTTCACCGAGTACAGCTCTATGGTCCTGCCGAAGCTTCCGCCCGTCTCCTCCGCCACCACGGGTATGCCCATGGCCTTAAGGGCGTCCTTCGCGGCGATGGCGTTCCTCAGCCCTACCTTCATCAGGTCGGTCGTCACCGACAGTGCGAACATCTGGGCCCCACCCGCGAGTTTCGCGACCATGTGCCCTTTCCTCGCGCCGAGGCCCAGCATCTCCCCCACCAGGGCCTCCACCGCGGTGTCCGCGAACTTGGCCTTGTTCACGCCGTCCCTCACGTGCTTGCTGTCGGGCAGCATTATGTGCGCCATGCCGATCACCTTGGTGCCGGCGTCATACAGCGAGATGCCGACGCAGGAGCCCAAGCCCAGGGTCGTGAGCCCCGATGGGTGGGCCGACGCCTTCAGGTCGGCCATTCCCACCTTTATCAGCGCCTCCGCCATCAGTCTACCCCTAACGCCTTTAATAGGACCCCGTAAGAGCCGTGGTCGGGTATGAGGAAGAAGTTGCCCGAAACGGACGTCTCACCCTCAAAGCGCGTCTCGATGAACAGCACGTGGTCGCCCACCTGACCGAACATGATGGCCGGCACACTGAGTATCGCCCCCGCCATGTCGGCCGACAGGTCGGGTATGGACGGCTCTATCCTGAGCCCCGTCAACATCGACAGCGCCCCCACGTAGGCGCCGGTCATGATGTTTCCCGCCTCCTTGAGGGCGGACGCCTCCATCTCGCCGTATCCCGGGCCGGGCCCGCGCGCGTCGCCCAGGAGCATGTCCAGCACCTTGTCGGCGTCCGCCCTGTCCGCGATGAACATGATGAGCCCGCTGACGTCGCCGCCGATGGCCACCAGGATGCCGATGACCTCCTTCTCGGCTCCCCCCAGTATGTCGGCCACCTCGCCGAAGCCCACGATCTGCACCTTCGGGATGGACATGTCGACCTTCCTGCCGATCATCTTGGCGAGGGAGGTGGCGGCGTTGCCCGCCCCTATGTTGCCGATCTCCTTGAGTATGTCGAAGTAGGCCGGATCGAAGACTGAGCCTCCCATCAAAAAGCCCCCGCTGTCATGCCTTAGTTTATCCTCAGGATCGTCTCCACCAGAAGCAAGGTGATTATCCTGCCCCCCAGATGCCCTACGCCGCTTATGTACTCCGGTGATATGGTGGAATTGAACCCGACGCCCTCCACCATCTCGGAGTCTATCGGGACCACCTCCGTGACCTTGTCCACCACGACGCCGACGACGTTCTCGTCGACCCGGACGAAGATGATCCTCGTGTCTTCGGTATCCTCGGCGTCCTGCAGCCCGAACTTCTTCCTGAGGTTGATTATTGGCCTGATGTCGCCGCGCAGGTTAAGGATGCCGGTTATGTAGGCAGGGGTTTGGGGCACCCTGGTGATGGCCTTCATCTGCTCGATTATCACGACCTTGTCGATGTCTATGCCGAACTCCTCGATCCCAAGGGTGAATGCGATGTACTTGCGCTTGCCGTTCTGAGCGTTTCCCTCGTCCATGGTGACCCCCGTACCCCCTAATGTTCATTCCAGTGAGTTCACGTCCAATATGAGCGCCACGTTCCCGTCCCCCAGGATGGTCGCCCCCGCTATGAACCTTATGTTCGAGAGCATTTTCCCCAGGGGCTTGACGACTATCTCCTGCTGGCCTATGAGCCGGTCCACCACGTAGCCGTAGACCCTGTCGCTCTTGCGCACCTGCACCAGGACGCCGTCCCTCGGGCCCGCGTAGCCTTCGCTTTCGGCGACGTCCAGCCTCCCCCTCAGCCTGATCATCGGTATCACGACGTCCCTCTGGACCATCACCTCCATGTTCTGGACGAGTTTTATGTCACCCGGCATGAGCTTCGTTATGGTCGAGATCGTCGAAATGGGGATCGCGTACTTCTCCCCGCCCACGTAGACGAGAAGCGCCTGTATGATCGCCAGCGTCAGCGGCAGCCTGATTATGAACTTGCTGCCCTTCCCCAGCTCCGTTTCCACCTCGACGGTGCCGCCCAGGCCCTCGATCTTGGTCTTGACCACGTCCAGCCCCACGCCCCTGCCCGAAAGGCTAGTCACCTTGTCGGCCGTGGAGAAGCTGGGCTTGAAGAGGAGGTCTATGAACTCCCTGTCCGTCATGCCTTCGGCCGCCTCGGACGTCACCACGCCCTTCTCCACCGACTTCGCCTTGATCTTGGCTATGTTGAGCCCCTGCCCGTCATCCTCGACCTCGATGACGACGTTGTTCCCTTCCTGATAGGCCCTGAGGTATATCCTCCCGACGGGGTCCTTTCCTACCTCGGCCCTGCGCTCCGTGGGCTCCAGGCCATGGTCGATGGAGTTCCTCAGCATGTGTATGAGCGGGTCGCCGATCTCGTCTATCACGTTCCTGTCGAGCTCCGTCTCCTCGCCGGACATGATGAGCTCCACCTGCTTGCCGATGTCCCTCGATATGTCCCTTATCTGCCTGGGGAACCTGTTGAAGACGTTCTCTATGGGGACCATCCTGACCTTCATGACCGCGTCGTGGAGGTCTGTCGTTATGCGCTCGAGCGACTCCAGCGTCTCATGGTAGTCGGTCGTGTTGTTCATCTCGATGCCCTCGAGCCTGGTCTTCTGGATGATGAGCTCGCTCACCAGGTTCATGAGTATGTCCAGGCGCTCGATGTCGACCCTCACGGTCTTGCTGACCTTGGGCTTCTGGCCCTCCTGACCGGCTCCGTCCTTCGCCTGGCCCGCGGGTGGGGCGGCTACCCCCGCGCCCTCCGCCCCCGCGCCGCCATCGCCGTCGCCGCCCCCGGGTGCCGCCGGGTCGGCCAGCTTGGGTTGGAGTATGTTGATCGTCACGTTCTCGACTTCATTTATCGAGCCTACCTCGTCCTGGAAGTACTCGACGCCTTTGGATGTGACCACCACGGCCGCGAACTCGCGGTCGAACCCCTCGTCCTCTATCTCCTCGCCGCTGGGCAGGGACTTGATTATCTCACCGTCCTGCTCCAGCGCCTGGAAGACGATGAACGCCCTGGCCGACTTCATCACGCACGTCGCCGTCAGCCTGATGACCACGTGGAAGACGTTCTTATGCAGCTCGTACGCTTTGTTTATGATGCCCTGCTCCTCAGCGCTCAGAACGGCGTTCCGAACCTTATCGTCCCAGGCGTCGTCCATGGCCTCCCCGTTCCCGGCGCACTCCGTCGGCCCAGGGGCCGCCTCATCGCCCTCACGGCCGCCTGGCTGGCCGTCGGCCGGCTTCTTTTCCTTCAGCAGGTCATCGAGGGCGTCCCTCACTTCCTGGTACTCGTTGTCCCCTTCATTCCCCCCGGAAATTATGTTGTTCAGGTAGTTCTCCAGCGCATCCAGGCACTTGAACAGGATGTCGACTATCCCCGATTCGATCCTCAGCTCGTTGTTCCTCACGGCGTGGAGCACGTTCTCCATCACATGGGTGAGCCTGGACATTTTCAAGTACCCCATGGTCCCGGCCGTGCCCTTCACGGTATGCGCGATCCTGAACACCTCGTTCAAGACGGGGACGTTGTTCGGGTTCTTCTCCAGGTCCAGGAGCGATTGGCTGAGTATCTGCAGGTGTTCCTTCGATTCATCTATAAATAGGTCCACATATTCGCTGAAGTCCATTCCCATAAGGCAACCTCCCGATATAGCCGTTCCCGCGTATGCGGAACCAAGGCGTAGCATAACATATTGGTATGCTGTTTTATATAATTATGGCTTTATTGCGCTATTAGCTCACTTCGCGAGCCTTTGCCCGAGGAATATATGTTTTATGAGCGCCTCTCTGTCCTTGTCGCCGATGACGTCGAACCGCACGGCGTACCCATGCCCGCCGCCGCCCGACCCGGCCCGGGGCTCCGCGCGCACCACGGTCCCGACGAAGCTTATTCTATGGCTTCGGACCTCCATAGTCCCATGGATGGCGGAAGGGACCGCGTACTCCTCGTCTGAGTCGAACGAAAAGCCGCCGCCGCTGACGTCGCGCGTCAAGGCCTCCCGCTCCCGGCCGCCTTCCGTCGGCCCGCGTCCGCCCACGGCCACTTTGTACCTCATGGGAAGGCCGTACGCGTACCTATGGAACCCGCGTCTGCGAACCTTCCTTATCTCGGAGCGGACCCTGGCCTTCACGGCGGGGTTCCCGCCATACGCCCCTTTGTCGGTCACCTGCGCGATGAATACGTACAGGCCGTCGCCCCGCTGCACGGTCACGTCTATGTACTCCCCCAAGCCGAGTTCCGCGGTGGGGCCACCCCCGTCGGGCAGCGTCAGGAAGACCGCCCCCCCCGGCTCCGTGGCCGTCAGGAATCCTTCCAAGGTCTCCTCGCCGCCCCCGACGAACCGGTGCAGCTCCACCGCCACCCCGCCCGCTTCCTCGATCATGCGCATCCTTCCCACCCCTCGCTTGGCCGTAAGGTGGGGGTCATGCCTTCGCGGACCCGAACAGCCCCCTCAGGAACCCCCTGACCCCTTTGCGCTCAGCGTTCACCGCGCCCAGCTCCATGATCGTCCTGGCTATCTCGGCCACCTTCTGGGAGGCCTCGCTCCTGGGGTAGGCCATCGTGAACGGCTGCTGCCTCTTGACGGCTCTCACTACGTTCTCGTCATATGGTATGTAGCCTACGGACTCTATGGCGTATGAGAGGAACTTGCCGGCCACGAACGTCAGCCTTTCGGTCACGCTCCTCGCCTCCTCCTCGCTTTCGGCCCTGTTTATGAGGATCTTGAGCTTATGGGCGCGGTCGCGTCCCACGACCATCTTCATGAGCGCGTAGGCGTCCGTGATCGCGGTGGGCTCCGGCGTCACCACGAAGACCGTCTCGTCGGAGGCCAGGATGAAGTCCATCACCGTATCCGACAGCCCCGCGCCGGTGTCCACGATTATGACGTCCGATATGCCGTCCAGGCGCACCATGCCTTCGATGAAGGCCCCCACCTTGGCCGGGTCCAGTTTCGCTATCTCCTCCACCCCGGATCCGCCGGAGAGGAACATGACCCCCTCCGGGCCCTCGCATAGGGCCTCCATCAAGTCGCGCCCCGCGCTCACGGTCTCCAGGATCGAGGACTTCACGGTCATGCCCATCAGCACGTCCACGTTCGCGAGCCCGAAGTCGGCGTCGATGATGGTGACCTTGTAACCCATCCTGCCCAAGGCTATGGCCAGGTTCACGGTGAAGTTCGTCTTGCCTACCCCACCCTTCCCGGATGTCACGGTAATGAGCTTCGTCCCGGCCCTGCGGGCGGCCTTCGGCAAGCCCGAGGCGTCGCCGCCCCCGGCCGAAGGGTCGGCCGCGGCGTCGTCCGCGCCTTCCGCCCCCCCCAAATCCGAAACCATCCTCCTGAGCTTCTCGGCCTGGTCTATCATGCTTCCTTGCTCCCCAAAAGCATCTTGATTATCTTCGAGGTCACGGCGGGCTCTATGTCGTCGGGTACGCTCTGCCCCGTCGCGAAGTACGCGAAGCCCTTGCCCGACATGACCTTCGCGTTCAGCGCGCTGCCTATGTGCGGCGTCTCGTCCACCTTGGTGAATATCAACTTATAGTCGCCGAGGAACCCGTAGTTCTTGATGATCTCCCTGCAGTTCGAGGTCCCGATGTTCGCGCCTATGACCAGGCAGACCTCGTCGGCCCCGGCCGCGTCCACGAAAGCCTTTATCTCCCCGAACTGGCTCCTGTCCTTGTGGCTCCTCCCTGCCGTGTCTATCATGATCACGTCCTTGTCGGCGTAGCCGCGTATGGCGGCCCCCATCTCATCGGGCGAGTAGACGACCTCCACCGGCATCCCCAGTATGTCGGCGTACGTCCTGAGCTGCTCGACGGCCGCTATCCTGTACGTGTCCGCCGTTATCAGGCCGACCTCCTTATGCTGCTCTATGTAGTACTTGGCCGCCAGCTTGGCGAGCGTCGTCGTCTTGCCCACGCCCGTCGGGCCGACGAATATGACCGTGGTCGGCCTCCCTTCGTTGAGCGCGATGGTCTCGGGCTCCCCCACGACCTCGGCCATGGCCGCGTACACGATGGAGGCGGCGTCCGCCCCGTCGCCGGATTCCTCTATGCGACGCTCCGCCTTCTCGAGCATGTCGTGTATGATCGACTCCTCGACCTCGCTCCGCAGGAGCGTGTTGTAGTAGTGGTTTACCAGCGCGTTCCCGTACTTCTTGTAATACCTCCGGTCGCCGTCCTCGCTCACCTTCGCGTATATGAGGGACAGCAGGCCCTCCATGCCCTCGACCTTGCTGGCCACGTCGGCGCGGTCCGCCTGCGCGGCCTGCGCGGCCTGCCCGGCCTGGCCCGCCTGGCCCGACTGCGCCACAGGCCTGGGGTCAAACCCCCCCGCCGCGGCCGCCCTCACGGGCGCGGCGGGCCCCGTACGCGCCGGGGCCCCGGCCGGAGCGCCCCGCGGCCTGACCTGAGCCTTCGGCGGCCTGTCCTCGTCGACCGCCGCGATCACCTCAACCATGGGCTTGGCGAACAGGCCGGCGAGGCCCTTCCTCCTCACCTTCTGGGTGTGCACGATCAAGGCGTTGTCTCCGAGGTCCATCCGCACCTTGTGCATGGCTTCCTGCGCGGTCGGCGCGGAGTACCTTCTTACCCTCATCTCAGGCTCACCATCCCTATCGACTGCACCTCGAGGCCGGGGTCGATCTCATTGTATGAAAGGACGATCAGGTCCGGTATGACCTGCTCGGTCATCCTCTTGAAGTATAGCCTGACCACGGGGGATGCCAGCACGATCGGCTGCTGGTTCAGGCCGGCCATCTTCTGGACCTGCGTGACGAGGCTGCCCATTACCGCGTTGCTGACCGACGGGTCGAGGCTGAGGAAGCTGCCTTGCTGCGTCTGCTGGAGCGACTCCATGATGGTCTGCTCCAATGCCGGGTCCAGCGTTATGACGCTGCACCTCTGCTCGCTGATGAACCGCTTGGATATGGCCCTCCCCAACGACTGCCGCACGTACTCGGTGAGCATGTCCGGGTCCTGCGTGGTTCCGGCGTGGTCCGCGAGAGTCTCTAAAATGGTGACCAGGTCCCTGATCGAGACGCCTTCCTTGAGCAGGTTCCTCAGGACCTTCTGGATCTCCCCGAGCGACATGAGCTTGGGAACGAGCTCGTCGACGACGGCTGGGTACTCCTGCTTCAGGTTGTCTATGAGCTGCTGCACCTGCTGCCTGCCCATGAACTCGTGCGCGTACTTCTTTATCGTCTCGATGAGGTGCGTGACTATGATGGTCGGCGGGTCATAGACGGTGTAGCCGAGCATCTCGGCCATGTCCCGCTGGCCCTCGGTTATCCATATCGCCGGCACCCCGAACACGGGCTCGGTGGTCTTTATGCCGGGCAGCTCCTCCTCGACGTCCGCCGTGCGTATGGCCATGTAGTGGTCGAGCAGCAGCTCGTTCCTGGCGACCTCGACGTCCCTTATCTTTATCATGTATTCATAGGGGCCGATTATGAGGTTGTCCAAGAATCGGATGGCAGGCATTATCATCCCGAACTCCATCGCGAGCTGCCGCCTGATGATGACCACCCTGTCGGATATGTCGCCGCCCTGGTCGGCCACGACCAGGGGTAGGATCCCATAGCCGAGCTCCAGCGTGATCGAGTCTATGCTCAGGATGTTCACCACGTTCTCGGGGTTCCTTATCTCGTCCGCCTCGCTCTCCTGTATGGTGATCTCCTCACGCTTGATCACGTCCTTCTGCCTCCTGCCCAGCATGTACCCGATCAGGGCGAGCAGCGCGGCCACTATTAGGAAGAAGGCCCTGGGCAGGAAGAACGACAGCGCGACGCAGGTCGCCGAGGCGATGTACATGACGTTCCTGTTGGCGAACATCTGGCCCAGCAGGTCCTCGCTCAGGTTGCTGTCCGCGCCCGCCCTCGTGACGATGACGCTCGTCGCGGTCGAGACCATGACCGCGGGTATCTGCGTCACCAGGCCGGCGCCTATGGTCAGCAGCGTGTACCGCTCGAAGATGTCGCCCACGTCCATCTGGCCCGCGTTCCCCATCCACCCCATGGCGAAGCCGCCGATTATGTTGACCAGGGTGATCAGTATGCCGGCTATGGCATCGTTCTTGACGAACTTGCTGGCGCCGTCCATGGACCCGTAGAAGTCGGACTCCCGCTGGATCCTCCTGCGCCTCTCCTTGGCCTCCTCCTCCGTTATGAGGCCGGTGTTCAAGTCGGCGTCTATGGCCATCTGCTTTCCGGGCATGGCGTCCAGCGTGAACCGCGCGGCCACCTCGGCGACCCTCTCCGAGCCCCTCGTGATGACCAGGAAGTTCACTATCATGATGACCGCGAATATCACGAAGCCCAGGACGACGTTGCTGCCCGCGACGTATCCCCCGAAGCCCTTGATGACCTCCCCCGCCGCGCCTTGGCCCAGGATGAGCTTTATGGCTGCGATGTTGAGCATGAGCCGGAAGAGCGTGGTCACCACCAGTATCGACGGGAACGAGGACATCTCCAGGGCGTTCTTTATGAAGACCGTGTTGAGCATTATTATGAGGGTGACCGATATGTTCAGAACCAAAAGAAGGTCCAGGGCGAACTCCGGGACCGGCACTATGAACCCGATGACGATCACGACGAGCGCTATGGGCGCCGCAAGGTTGCCTATCCTTGCCAAGTGGGCGGTTCCCCCCGACCATTGCTTATTTGGCGGCATGGCCGCGAGCCGCCTTCCGCGCGTCGGCGGCGCGCTGCTGGGTATTCTATATTAACGCCGCGGAAACGGCAATTTGGGCGCGGGCGCATGTCCGCCCTACCTGGGTCAGACCGCCGTCCTGCCCTTGAGCCCATACACGAAGGCCAGTATGTCGGCCACCGCCTGGTAGAACTCGGGCGGTATGGCCTTGCCTATGTCGACGCCCTCGTACAGCGCCCTCGCCAGCATCCTGCTCTCATAGACCGTCACGCCGTGCGCCTTGGCGACCTCCCGGATCCTCATCGCGATGAAGTCCTGCCCCTTGGCCACGACCACCGGGGCGTCGGAGGCGTCCGGGTCGTACCGCACGGCGACCGCGTAGTGCGTGGGGTTCGTTATGACGACGTCGGCGGACGGCACCTCCTGCATCATCCGCCTCATGGAGATCTCCCTCTGCTTCTGCTTGATCTTGCTCCTTACCTGCGGGTTGCCCTCCATCTGCTTGTACTCTTCCTTCACCTCGTGCTTGGACATCTTCAGGTTGTTCTCGTACTGCCTCCACTGGATGATGTAGTCGATCACCCCGAACACGACGAGCACCGCGCAGATGCGTATGGCGACGTCCAGCGTGAAGGCGCATATCGCCGAGAACGCGGCGAACGCGTCGACGCCCATCAGCCCGATCATCTCGTCGATGGAGCCCATGACGAACGTGTAGGCTATGTAGACGACGACGGCGATCTTCACCAGGTTCTTGATCAGCTCCACGAGCGACTTCAAGGAGAACATCCTCTGTAGGCCCTTTATGGGGTTGATCTTGCTGGCCTTGGGCTTTATGGCCTCGGGCGCGAAGAGGAACCCCACCTGCGCCACCGCGACCAAGGCCCCGATCACCGCGATCAGCGCGATGAGCGGCAGGACCATCAGGACGAACTCCAGGATCACCGTCGTGAAGAGGGCGGTTACGCCGCTCACGGTGAACAGGTCCTTGTCGGCGACGCATGCCGGAAGGAGCACGAGGAAGAAGTAGCAGATCCTTTCATATATATAGCCGCCGAAGGCCCTCAGGAGGAGGAACGCGAACAAAAGGACGACGGCGGTCGATATCTCCTTGCTGTGGAATACCTGACCCTTCTTCCTCGCGTCGCTGCGCTTCTTCGGGGTGGCCTTCTCCGTCTTGCTGTCGTCCTTTGCGAACCGCTGCAGGTCGGCGGCCAAGGGGGCCGCGCCGCCCGGCCCCTCCCCGCGCGCCCGGGGGACGCCCCCCCGCCCGCGGGGGAAGGGCCCCGTCACGTCGGCGCCGCCATGTGCCTGGTGAATATGGTGAGCTCCTCCTTCGTGTCGGAGATGACCCCGCCGAGCACGCCGATGAAGGCGGGGATGACGAACACCAGTATGGCCAGCCCCACGATTATCTTCAGCGGCATGCCCACCACGAAGACGTTGAGTTGGGGCATCGTCTTCGTTATGACGCCCAGCACCACGTTGACTATGAAGATGACGGCTATCATGGGCGCGGCTATGCGGAATCCCAGCGCGAAGGAGCCGCCGAAGAGCCTGATGAGGTCTCCCAGCAGGTCGTCCGTGAACGCCGCCCCACCCAGCGGGATGAGCCTGAACGAGTCGTGCAGGGCCACGATGAGGATGTGGTGCCCGCCCGTCTGGAGGAAGACTATCATGCAGGTGATGAAGAACAGGTTGGAGGTTATCGGTATCTGTATGTTCGACATCGGGTCGATCACGTTCACCATGCCGAAGCCTATCTGCATGTCCATCATCTGTCCGGCCATGTATATGGCGGTGATTATGAGGTATGAGACGTAGCCTAGCGCGATGCCGGCGACCAGCTCCTTGGCCACCATGAGCGCGTAGGTGAACAGGTCGGGGGACCGGTCCGCGAGGGCGGGCCCGACGGACCCGAACGTGATCGCGGCCACGAAGAAGGAGAAGGCCACCTTCAGGTATGCGGGGACGTTCTGGCGCCCGAAGATCGGCGCGATCACGAAGATCCCGGTCGTGCGCACCATCACCAGTAGGAATGACTCGAAGTTTGCGACCATCGGCTCGCTTAGGAATGTCATGCCTTCGTCACCTTATGAAACCGTTGATGTCCGTGTACAGGCCGGTGGCGAACTCCACCAGCACGCGCAGGATCCATGCCCCGAAGAAGACGAGCGCGGCGAACACCGCCAGTATCTTCGGGATGAAGGCCAGCGTCTGCTCCTGTATCTGCGTCGTCGCCTGGAATATGCTTATGATCAGGCCCACCGCCAGGGCAATTATGAGCATGGGCGCCGAGGCCATGATGACCGTCGTCAAGGCCCTTTGGATGATGTTGACTATGGTGCCTTGGTCCATTGGCCGCCTCTCGCCCTCGCCCTCCCGGCTCAGGCCATGGTGAACGTCTTCAGGAGCTCGTGCGTCAGCAGGCTCCACCCGTCGATCGATATGAACAGCAGGAGCTTGAAAGGCAGCGATATCATGACGGGGGGCAGCATCATCATGCCCATCGACATCAGGGTGCTCGCCACCACCATGTCTATCACCAGGAACGGTATGAATATGATGAACCCGAACTTGAACGCGATGGTGAGCTCATTCAGGAGGAACGCGGGTATCACCACGGACAACGGCAGGTCCTCCGGCTCGGCGGGGGCCTCGATTTCCGCCAGGCTCAGGAAGAGGGAGAGCTCCTGCTTGCTCTCGCTCCTGAATTGGGAGAGCATGTAGCTTTTCATGACGCCGGCCGCGTTCTCCAGCGCCTGGTCCTGGTCGATCTCCTGCTCCACGAACGGCCTGTAGGCCTCGTCGTATAGCCTGTCCACCACCGGGGCCATGACGAACAACGACAGGAACAGTGCGAACCCGATCAGCACTTGATTCGGCGGCATCTGCTGCGTGCCCATCGCATTCCTGAGGAACGAGAGCACGATGACGATCCGGGTGAAGGAGGTCATCATGATTATGATGGAGGGCGCCAGCGATATGACGGTTATGATGAGCAGTATCTGTATCGCCGTCGCCGTGTCCGACGGGTTGTCCGTCAGGCCGATGCTCACGCCGTCCCCGTCTATGGTAATCCCAGGCTGGGCGGAGGCGGCCGCGAAGGCGGCGAGCAGTACGGCCGCCAGGACCGCGGCCACGCACGCGGCCTTAATCGCCTTTTTCATCGCTGGTCCCTTCGCCCGCCGGTTCGCCCTTGTATAGGTCGTCCGCCATCCTCCTCAGCCTGCCGAGGTTCCCCTTGAACCTGCCGCCGACCTCGGCCTCGGGGCCGTCGGCCGGCCCTTCGCCCCTTTCGGCGCCGGCGTCGGGCATGGCTCCATACCCCTGCCCCAGGTCCGCCCCGCCGTCCCCGTCGCGGAATCCCTCCCGGGCCCCGCGACCGCCGCCCGCGCCGTCGGCCTTCCTGCCCAGGGCCCTGCCGAAGACGCCGCGGAACCCGCCGTCCAGCTCCTCGCCGTACTCCTCGGCGCTCACACCCCCGCCGTCTATCACGGTCAGGAACGAGACGGACTTGCCGTGGGTCGACAGAAGGACGTACTGGCCCCCCGCCCTCACCAGGTGCAGCTGCTTATCCATCCCGAACGACATGGACTCCACCAACCGCAGGTTCCTGCCCTTGGCGCCCCTGCGGTACCTGCCGCCTATGAGGCGCGTGGACAGGTAGGCCAAAAATATGACCACGGACAGCACTATCAATACGGCGATCCATTGGAACGGCTCCTGCACTGATCCCATGCCCTTTCAGGGGTGTCAGCCTATGACCTTCTTCACGGCCTCGATAACCCGCTCGTTTTGGAAAGGCTTGACGATGAAGTCCCTGGCCCCGGCCTGTATGGCCTCTATGACCATCGCCTGCTGGCCCATGGCCGAGCACATGATGACCTTCGCGTCGGGGTTCGCCTTCTTGATCTCCTTGACCGCGTCGATGCCGTTCATCTCCGGCATGGTTATGTCCATGATGACGAGGTCCGGGTTCAGGGCCTTGTAGCTCTCCACGGCCTTCAGGCCGTTCTCCGCCTCGCCGACCACCTCATACCCGCCGTTGGTCAGGATGCCCTTGATGAGCATCCTCATAAAGGCGGCGTCGTCGACGATCAGTATCTTCTTCCCCATTGGCTTCTCCCTTTCCTAAGACGAGGTTGCTTTCGCCGGCGCGCCGGTACGCTATATCCTCTTGCTGGGCTGGATGATGTCCAGTATCCTCACCCCGAAGTTCTCGTCTATCACGACCACCTCGCCCTTCGCGATCGACTTGCCGTTCACGAGGATCTCCACCGGCTCGCCCGCCATCTTGTCCAGCTCTATGAGCGACCCCGGCCCGAATTCCAGGACGTCCTTTATGAGCTTGTGCGTCCTGCCCAGCTCCACGGTTATCTCCAACGGGACGTCGTCGATCATGGACATGTCCTTCTTCTCCCCAGATACGTTTTTTTCGTCGAACGGCTGATAGCTTACCGGCTGGACGTTGACCACCTGCCTG
>Ga0123353_10005686_pt1 | contig 16431 bp, 11 predicted proteins | sample TergutLab28metaG_3_FD_92763 | JGI IMG/M metagenome (GOLD analysis project Ga0123353, IMG submission 92763) | Labiotermes labralis P3 segment gut microbial communities from Petit-Saut dam, French Guiana - Lab288 P3 | ecosystem: Host-associated > Arthropoda: Insects > Digestive system > Gut ... | reverse complement strand
GGTGGCCCTGACGGCGTGCATGCGCAAGCTGCTGCTCATTCTCAACGCCATTCTGAAAACAGGCCAGCCTTGGCGCGCAACACCTGTCGCAGCGTAGCCGGTTGACACGGTTGCTCCCCTCCGCCTGCGGCGCAAGGGAGGGGGCCAAGCTTGCAGCGCGCACCGGTTTTCTCCCTCCCTTGCGGGCGAAGCCCGGAGGGGAGGGCGGGGAGGGGTAAAAGCGGTTCAGCAGGAGAGGGGTTGCCGGGCACGACAATGATATTCATGCGATTGCCCTGAGTGACAGGGCCACCCCGTGGGAGTGCGTCCATTCTGGGCGCATGCGAAGGGCGGGGAAAACCCCGCCCTTTTTGTGGCGCCATGGGCGCTTAGTTATCGACGATGATCGACTTGCTGGTGTTCACCAAGTGATTGATGATCGCCGCCTGGTCGCCGTTGAAGCCGGCGGTGAGGTCGATATTCTCCAGCACGATGGTCTGATCCTCGGCGCCGACGTTGTAACCTGCCGCGAAACCGCCACCGGTACTAATATGGATGATCGTGCCGCCGCTGCCGTCGTTCCCGAAGTACAGGTACTGATCCAGATGGTCATGGTCGGCATGCTGGAGCAGATCGCGCAGGTCGAGTTTGTCGTCGCCATTGCCGAAATCAGTCACCGTATCGACCGCCGGTGTGCCGGGGGTTGGTGACTTGTCGGCCAGATTCCAGACGAAGGTATCGGCGCCCAAACCGCCGGTCAGGGTGTCGTTACCCGCGCCGCCGATCAGGATGTCGTCGCCATCGCCGCCGATCAGCGTGTCGTTGCCGACGCCGCCGCGCAGGGTATGGTGGCTGTTGTCGGTGCTGAGTACGGCCGAATCGCCCACAGCGACGGTGACCGAGCTGGTTATCGAATCCGTCATACCCAAACCGCTATCGACTATCGTGGCATGTACCGTCACCGTGTCGCTGTCGGAAACCGATGTGAGGGTCAGGCCGGTGATGCTTACTGTTCCGTCCAGAGCCACGTTGACCGTATAGCCGGTGTGGGAGCCAGGGGTCAGATCCAGAGTCCAGGTGCCATCGCCATTGTCGTTGCCGCCCGACAGCTTACCGCCCAGCGGAACATCCACGATGATGCTGGTAACCGTTTCCGAGCCATCGGAATCACCCGGCGCCACCGTGATGTCGAGATCGCGCGTAGCCGTCGAATTGCTCTTCGTGGCCTCGATTGATTTGATGATGTAATCGGACCCTTTGTCTTCCGCGGTGAATACGATAGAGGTGATCGTCGTATCTGCCGGATGGAAGGTGCCATTGGGATCATACTTAACAAGAATTTCTGTGTCCGCGAAATCTCCCGCGCCTGGATACTTGCCGCTATCAAAAACCACATCGCCATTGACGTTGTAGGCAATGACTCGAGCATACTCCGTCGTCCACTGACCATTGTTTAACCACGACAGTTTTACATCCGCGCTCGTCACGGGAGTGTCGAACGTGATTATCGCACTCTCGGATGCCTTATACACATCGCTGTACGAGATTTCGACGCCATTCCCATCGGTGCCTGGATCCTTATTCGGATCCGAAGGGGGCATCGGCACTCCAACGCCGAAGCCCTTACGACCGTCCTGATCAAAGTAGTAGAGACCCTTCTCTGTCCCGTCATAATCGAAGCCTTGTATCGTGAAGCCATCGCCTTTGATTTCGACCGCGCCGTTGTTTGCTCTGACGACATCATAATTAATGAGGATCGGATCCGGCGCCTCCGGCGCGCTGACAGTGATCGTTATCAGCGGTATATCGGCCACCGGCGTTACCGATAGGGTCAGCGTTTCGGTACCGTAATTGGTGGTGACCGTCACCGGGGGCACCGGGCCGGAATAGTGCTCGAAAGGCACGAAGGTGTAATTGCCATCCGTGTCGATGGTGAGTGTGCCGACGCCGGAGATCGTTGCCGGAGTGCCTTCAGCGACAACGGCATACGAATCACCCGCCACCGTAAAGCTTTCGACAACCCGATCGGCCGGAATCGTGTCGTTAGCAAACAAATCGCCCGAGACCGTCTCATGCTCCCGGAAGACAAGCACGTCATCCTGCAAGTCGATGATGGGCGCTACCGGCGGCACAACGGTGATGGTCAGGGTTTCCGTCCGCAGATCGCCGTCGCCATCCTTGACCGTGTAGGTGAATACGTCATACACATTCGCCGACGGCGCGGCATCGGCATTGGCGACATAGGTGTAGCTGCCGTCAACGTAGAGGGTCAGCTTGCCGTGGATGCCACCAACGTCAACGCTTCCGCCCGCGAGGTTTTCTGTCGCAGCGCCGCCGCTACCTGACACTGCGCCGACCACGCCCTTACCCTCCCACCAGCCATCCGCGCCCGAAACGTCGTTGGCTAACACGCCGTCAGCCGCTGCAACCGTCAGCGTCCCGCCTTCAACGACCTCGCCAAAGTCGGGCGTCGTCAGCGGTGCGTCATCAATGATGTTGATGACCAAATTGCCCGACGCGGAAGCGCTATTGGCGTCGGTGATTTCCACCGCGAAGCTGACTGAGGCGCCATCGCCCGAAACGCTTTCGTCGCCTTCGACGTTGTCTTTCAGGGTGTAGGTGTAGTGGATGGCGCCCTCGCCGGTGTTGTCGTCGAAGACGTAGTAAGCCGTCAGCGTGCCGGTGTCATCGTTAACAACCGTCGTCGGGTTGGCGGGGTCGTCGCTCAGGGGGTGATTGCCAAGCTTGACTGAGCCGAGTCCATCCTTGGCGGTGAAACCGATCTCGCCCGAGGTGCTTGTTTGGGCCGTGGGATCCGTGCCGGCAGGTTTGTCGACAGCGTTGATTGTGCGAGCGTTCAGACCCGCTTCATAGACCCAGGTGCCGTCGCCGCCACTCGTCGGATCGTAATTCGTCGGATTGGTCGGGTCGTTCGGGCCGGGGGTGGGAATATTGACGGTCGGCGGGGTCAGCGGAACTACCGGCGGAACTACAGGAGGTACTACCGGCGGAACTACAGGGGGCGCTACCGGCGGAACTACAGGAGGAACTACAGGAGGCGGCTCTACGTTAGCGCCATTGCCCTGCGTATCCGTCCCACCGCCGTCGAAGGGGTAGAGTTCGACGACGCGGGCTGTCCCGTATTCGAAGGCGAGCGGGTTGACGTTTTCAACGATGCGCGCGAATTCGACGAAGGTGTGTCCTTCGCTGCTCACACCGGGAATGCCGGCGGCCGGGGCTTCGAGGAGTTGGTCGAGATTTTCGCCCTGCGCCAGAGCTTGGGAGATGTCGCGGTAGCCGTTGGCGTTGTTGTACACCGCGCTGTCGCTGACGTCCGGTTTGGTTTCGGCGGCGACTTCGGCGTCGATGCGCACAACATCGCCCGGCACGACGCTGAGTTGCCGGCCATCGGCCAATTGCAGAACGACCTGGGCGTTATCGGAGCTGACGACGGATTCGCCTTCACGGATGACATCGCCAAGCTTGAGCTGGCGTAACTGCCCTTCGGCATTGCGGACATAGGCTTCGCCAGTGAGGGACGTGACTTTGGCAAAAACGGCATTCTCAGCCATGACAATTTCTCCATGTACTTGTGGTTGTAGTGTTTGCAGCATAGGACTGACACCATATTCGGGCTATGGTACTTAAGTACCATCGGGGGTCGGGCGGAGCGATCTCAATTCCGTCGATACCCTTGCTGCGCCTGGATAAACGCCGTGTGCGGGTGGCGCGGCGCGGAGGGCCGCGTGACGTGATTTTGCGTGAAGCGTGAATATTTTCACGGCTGTGCGAGGGCGAGGGCAAAGGGCGGGGAAAACCCCGCCCTTTGCATGGCGCCGTTGGCGATCAATTGTGGTCGACAAGCAGTTTGCCCTGCGCCAGCAGGTCGGTGATGATCTGCTGCTGGTCGCCGATATTGCTGCCGACGAGATCGACCCCCTGTAACAGGATGGTCTGATCCTCGGCGCCGGGGATGTGGGCGCCGCCCGCGAAGCCGCCACCGGTACTGACATGGAGGATCGTGCCGCCGCTGCCGTCGCTCTCGAAGTGCAGGTACTGATCCAGATGGTTCTGGTCGGCATGCTGGAGCAGATCGCGCAGGTCGAGTTTGTCGTCGCCATTGCCGAAATCAGTCACCGTATCGACCGCCGGTGTGCCGGGGGTTGGTGACTTGTCGGCCAGATGCCAGACGAAGGTATCGGCGCCCAAGCCGCCGGTCAGGGTGTCGTTACCCGCGCCGCCGATGAGCGTGTCGTCACCGCTACCGCCGACCAGAGCCTGCCCGTGCGTTGCGCTCGCATCGCCCAAGGTCGCGCCGGCAGGCTGCACGGTCAGATGCAGCGAGCCAGCCGCCGTATCGCCATCGCCATCGGTCAGTTGCAAGGCGAAGTTCAGGTCGATTGAGTTGCCCATGCCTTCCGCGGCGATGCTGTAACCATGAAGATTGAGTTGGGTATCAGTGGTTCCGCTATTTTCAATCTCCACCGCGCCAAAAGGCTGTTCGCCCACAACTTGAATCTGGGCGTTCATTGGCAGATTGCTCAAGGTATATCCGCCATTGCCATCCGGAGTGATGGAATTCGAGTCTGGAACTTGCCACTCGCCATTGACGTAAATGTAAATTGCGGCAATGGCAACTTGCCCACCAGTTCCCACTGTTTTAGTAGCGCCCATTTCATTATCAGCGCCACCGTCGTAAAGTCTCACATCAATGGTGGCGTTAGCTGTAGTCACCGAGAAGATGAATGAATCAACGTCATACCGGTCGCCGGTATAGCTGAAAGTGTTGCCTTCTGATCCCCCTTTGACAAAGTCCGCACGGATAATTTCTCTTCCCTCGAACGAGGGATTTCCGACACCAAAACCACCGGTATTTGAATTCACCGTAGGTTGCCCCGATTTCGGGTTGGCTCCAGAGAAAAGTATGTCGAAGTCTTGCCCTCCGTCATAAAGCTTGAAGGCTATATTATTTTGCTTCAATCCCAGATTGCCGCTAAAGCTGATATGGCTCCCATCGTCAAACTTCTGGAATAGTTCAACCGTATAAGCATCGTTTGCCTTATCCACGGCATCCGGGTTCAGCGTGATCTGGAAGACGATCTTGCCGCCTGTCGTCGTTCCGGTCAGCACATCGGTGCCAAAGCCGGTCAACACGATATTCTGGCCGCCGGATGTCACATTCGACCCGTTGGATGTCAGCAGCGCGCCATTCGTGCCTTGGAACACAATTTCGCTGCCCTCCCGGTCGGCGCCGATATTGTCGTAGAAATTCAAGGCGCCCAAGCCAACGGCCCCGATGCTGTTGGAGATATCCATCGGCATGGCTTGAGAAACTCTCGGCACGTCGTCCACGATTTCGATCACGATGTTCGCCGACGCCGAATGATCCGTGCCGTCGAATACCGTCAGGGTGAAGATGTCGCTGTACGAGTCATCGGTAGCGTCCGGCTCGCTATCGTTATCTACCGGATCGGTCAATTCATACCGATAGGTGAGCTTGCCGTTGCCGTCGTGTCCCGTGATCGTGAGCCTGCCGAAGTCCGTGGAGACAGACTGGTTGACCAGAGCATCCAGATCGCCGTTTACAGTGAAGGTCTCGCTGTTGATCGTCACCGACTCGATGCTGTCCAGACCATCAGGGGCACTGACTGTGATGCTGCCGTGCGCCGTCGTGGTCGCGTTGCCAGCGTCCGAACCATGTGGTTGCAGGCCGGCTTCGTACACCACGTCGTTCGTGCCACCAACGTTGCCTTGGTCTACCGTGATCGTGGGCACGCTGTTGGTGCCGGTGATGGTGATGGTCAGTGTGCCGGTGGCGGGATCGCCATCGACGTCCGTGTAGGTGTAGGTGAAGGTTTCGGTGACTTGCTGGCCCTGCGTTAAAGCTTTTACCACTGCGCTGTCGGTGTCCAGTTCAAACGTGTAGGAACCGTCCGGCTTGAGCGTAATGGCGCCGTACTGGCTGCTCGCGGCCGGATTGTCCCAGGCGAACTCGTGCTCTGCCGCCGTGCCGTCGCCCAGAGTCGAGCCGTCCAGGACATCGCCGTTGACTGTGTGGTTGCCGGTACCTTCGGTGAAGTCGTGGCTGAAGCTGTTGACGGTCGGCACGCTGTTGGTGCCGGTGATGGTGATGGTCAGTGTGCCGGTGGCGGGATCGCCATCGACGTCCGTGTAGGTGTAGGTGAAGGTTTCGGTGACTTGCTGGCCCTGCGTTAAAGCTTGTACCACTGCGCTGTCGGTGTCCAGTTCAAACGTGTAGGAACCGTCCGGCTTGAGCGTGATGGCGCCGTACTGGCTGCTCGCGGCCGGATTGTCCCAAGCGAACTCGTGCTCTGCCGCCGTGCCGTCGCCCAGGGTCGAGCCGTCCAGGACATCGCCGTTGACTGTGTGGTTGCCGGTACCTTCGGTGAAGTCGTGGCTGAAGCTGTTGACGGTCGGCACGTCGTTGGTGCCGGTGATGGTGATGGTCAGTGTGCCGGTGGCGAGATCGCCATCGACGTCCGTGTAGGTGTAGGTGAAGGTTTCGGTGACTTGCTGGCCCGGTGCCAAAGCTTGTACCACTGCGCTGTCGTTGTCCAGTTCAAACGTGTAGGTGCCGTCCGGCTTGAGCGTAATGGCGCCGTACTGGCTGCTCGCGGCCGGATTGTCCCAGGCGAACTCGTGCTCTGCCGCCGTGCCGTTGCCCAGTGTCGAGCCGTCCAGGACATCGCCGTCGACTGTGTAGTTGCCGCCATCCTCAATGAAATCCACGCTGAAACTCTGCACGGTGGGCACATAATTAACCGGCGTGGTCGGTTGCAGGTTGCCCGGTGTTTGGTTGCCCGGGGGCGGGGTGCCGTCATTCGTCCCGCCATCGCCTCGCGTATCCGCCTCGCCATCGCCTCGCGTATACGCCCCACCGCCGTCGTAGGGGTAGAGCTCGACGCCGCGCGCCGTCCCATATTCGAAGGCGAGCGGGCTGACGCTTTCGACGATGCGCGCGAATTCGACGAAGGTGTGCCCTTCATTGCCCACGCCGGGAATGCCGGCGGCCGGGGATTCGAGAAGTTCGTCAAGATTTTGTCCGCTGGCCAGAGCCTGGGTGAGGTCGGTGAGAGCCTTCGGGTCGTTGCTGACCGCGCTGTCGGTGGCGTCCGGTTTGGTTTCGGCGGCGACTTCGGCGTCGATGCGAACGACATCGCCCGGCACGACGCTGAGTTGCCGGCCATCGGCCAGTTGTAGAACGACCTGGGCGTTATCGGAGCTGACGACGGATTCGCCTTCACGGATGACATCGCCAAGCTTGAGCTGGCGCAATTGCCCTTCGGCATTGCGAACATAGGCTTCGCCAGTGAGGGACGTAACTTTTGCGAAAATCGAACTCTCGGCCATGATGGGTCTCCGTGCGGTTTGGCTACGATGTACCCAGCATAGGACGCACGTCATACCCGCGCTATGGTACTTAGGTACAGTTGGCGAGCGCGCCGCCTGGTTCGCGGCCTTGAGCTTGTTGTGGAATCCGTATCCCATGGCCGCGGCCGACATGGCGGCCGCGCTGGTAGGCCCAACGCCTTGGGCGTCGTTGATGGAGGAATGCCGTGAATTTGTTGTGAGTTGCTTCTATAACGGCAATTGCCATCGTAACGACAATACTTTCGACACCATCGGGGTAAAGCGCGCCTTGCCTTCGCGTAGTCGGCTGATCTGGAAAAGAGTTACTTTTCCGGGATATAGCGGCCGGCTTCTTGCGCCGCCTTGGACCAACGGCGAATCGTCGCGCGTAACGCGCGCTGTTCCTTGCCGTCGATCGGCATCGTTGAAACCAGCTTCAGCACCGCTTCCGGCGTAACGTAAGCGTACTCAAACAGGGCGATGCAGAACTCGCGATCCTTTTCGCGCCCGGCTACCGCCTTGGCCAGAAAGAGATCAAGGACGTCCAGACAGTAGCCAACGCGGTTTCTGGTATTGCCGTTTTGAACGCGGTGCACCCGCTGCATCCAATCCATCGGCAAGCTTGCGGTTTCCGGCCCAACGCCTTGGGCGTAGTAACCATAGGTTTGATGGAACTGGGAACCCTCGCCGATGGCGCCCTCAATCTTGTCGGCCAATTCAGGCGCCTGGAGGGGATATATGTCGGCTTCCATGGATACCGTGAACACTTCTTCGGGCCGGGGAACAGAGCCAAGTATCGACTGGCTGCCAAGGATGACGAATTCGTACTGGTCGGTTATGTCTCCGCTGGCGCGGATGATGTGCTCCAGTTCCTCTTTGGTCATGGCGGCTCCTTGGGCGTCACATCGCCTTGCGGCGTTCCTGGCATGGCACTGATTTGAATCCCGCTCTTGAGTTCGCTCGCCTGTTGCAGGATGCGCTGGCGAATTTCTTCCGGGAGGATCGTGACGAGAGGCGATGTCTGGCGCAGTTGCTGTGCATGCCGGGTGCGCCCCAGCGCCTTGCGCCAGGTTTTCGCCCTCAGAATGTCCGCCCATTCCCGCCACAGGATGGCAGAGCGGGAATCGCCCGTCACGAGCCAGCGTTGAACCGTGTCTTGAGCCTGCTCTGCCAACGCCGGGTTGGACTTGACCAAGCGCACGGCTTCCTCGTGGAGCGTCAGGCTCTGCAAGTCCTGAAGCTGATGCCTTGTCTGATCTGCAAAAACGCGAACTTGCACGACCGGCGCTGCGCGCCGAGAGCGGGCCGCGGCAGAATCCGCCGGCGCGGGTTGCAGGGTATCACCTGCCAGCAGCGCCAGATCGCCGCTGATGCCGAGAATGGACATGACGCGCAAGTAGGTGCCCAGTGCGGGAGAGGGATCACCCGCCTCGACCGCGCGCAAGGTATTGCGGGTAATACCAACATGCGCCGCCATTTCTACCGTCCCCAAGCCCTGCGCTTTGCGCAGGCGCTTGAGACGGTCGCCCAGTTGCAGCAGTAGCTGGCGTTCCAGGATGAGATTTTTTTTCGAGGCGGTCATTTGGTCAATACTTTAACCAAAGTATGATTATTTGGTCAATATATTGACCAAATAATCGCGCTCAAAGCTGCGCTTGCCATAAGCAAAAATTACGCTGTTGAATCAGGGCAATAACGCCTCGCCGCCGGCCAGCCGGGCGCGCAACTGGCCGCAGGCGCCTTCGACGTCCTGGCCGGCGGATTGGCGCAGGCGGGTGAGGATGCGGCGGCGGTTGAGGCTGGCCGCCAGCGCCGCCGTTCGTTCCGCCGCCGGGCGGTCGAAACCGGCGCCTTCAACCGGGTTGAAGGCGATCAGGTTCATCATCGCGTATTTGCCGGTCAGCAGGCGGACGATGGCGTCCATGTCGGCCTCGCTGTCATTGACGCCGGCCAGCAGTACCCATTGGTACTGGATCGGGTGGCCAACGGCGCGGGCGTAGGCTTCGCCGAGTTCGACCAGTTCCGCCGGGGCTATGCGCGGGGCGTTAGGCAGCAGGTGGGCGCGCAGTTCGGGATCGGCGCTGTGCAGCGAGATCGCCAGCGCCGGCTTGACGGTTTGCCGCGGCAGGCGGTCGAACACCCGGCGGTCGCCGACCGTGGAAAAGACCAGGTTCTTGTGGCCGATGCCGCCGGCCGTGCCGAGCAGGTCGATGGCTTCGAGTACGTTGTCGAGATTGTGCGCCGGCTCGCCCATGCCCATGAAGACGACGCGCCGGACGGGGCGGCGGGCGCGGGCGGCGACCACTTGGGCGACGATTTCGCCGCTCGTCAGTTGGCGTAAAAGGCCGTCGCGGCCGGTCATGCAGAAGCGGCAGCCGACGGCGCAGCCGACCTGGGTCGAAACGCACAGGCCGTCGCGCGGCAGCAGCACGCTTTCGACCGTCTGGCCGTCGGCCAGTTCCACCAGTAACCGCGCCGAGCCGTCGGCGGCAGGGTGTTCGGAACGCACCCGGGCCAAGGCGGCCAATTGCTCGCCAATGGCCGGCAGGGCGTTGCGCAGGGCCAGCGGCAGATAGTGTTCAGCCGGCTTCTGGCGCGGCCCGGCGGTCAGCGGCAAGGCGGCGGTCCAGGCGCGCAGGATGCGTTCTTCATGTTCCGGACGGGCGCCATGCTCACGCAGCAATTGACGCAGTTGGGGGATGCGCATGGGGGTTAGAGCGGTGTTGATTCGCGACTGTACGAAACTGGAGTGCTTCGCTGCGCTGGCAATGACGGCTGTTTTGTCACCGTCATTGCGAGGAGCGAAGCGACGAAGCAATCCAGAATGGGTGGCATTTATTAGCGGCCAGCCGCCACCGGCGCGAGCACGGCGCGGCGGCGGGCGGCGGCGCGGGCGTCGAGCCAGTTTTTCCAGGCGATCAGGCAGCCGAGCAGGATGAAGGCGCCGGGCGGCAATATGGCCAGGAGGAAGCCGGGATAGCTTTCCGGCAGCAGTTGCAGGGCGTGCAGGCCGGGGATCACCATGTCGATGCCGCTGAACAGCGTGCCGGCGCCGATCAGTTCGCGCAGACCGCCGAGCAGGGCCAGGGTCCACAACATGCCGAGGCCCATGAAAACGCCGTCGAACATCGACTGCCAGGGCGGGTTCTTGGCGGCGAAAGCTTCGACGCGGGCAAGCACGATGCAGTTGGTGACGATGAGCGGAATGAAAATGCCGAGTACGAGGTAAAGCTCATGCAAATGGGCGTTGAAGAGCAGGTCGATGATGGTCACCAGGGCGGCGACGATGAGGATGAATACCGGGATGCGGATTTCGTGCGGGATCAGGTTGCGCAGCGTGGCGACGGCGAGATTGGAGAGGGCCATGACGAGGATGGTGGCGAGCGACAGCATGATGCCGTTGACCGCGTTGGTGGTCACCGCCAGCAGCGGACACAGGCCAAGCACCTGAACCAGCGAGCTGTTTTGCCGCCACAAGCCATTGCTGGCGATGCCGCGCAATTCGTCGGGGGCGATCATGGGTTTTCTCCTTTGGCGAACAGCAGGGCTGCCGCATGAAAGGCGTCTTGCATGTGTTCTCCCTCGCCCGGCTTGAAGTGGTCGCGAAAGCCTTCGGTCGTGGTGCGTTCCGCGAGCGCCTTGCAGCCCCTCTCCCATAAGGTGTGATGGGGAGGTCGATCAAAGCAAGGCGCGTTGCCCCCGCTCTCCCTCCCCCCTCGCGGGGGAGGGCCGGGGAGAGGGGGAGGTTGAGCGAAGAACGATGCGATGGACGAACGAGCCGCCGTTTCTCTTGCCGCCTCCCCCTCTCCCCCAGCCCCTCCCCCGCGAGGGGGGAGGGGAGTGCTGGCTTTTTGCGACAACTTTCCGGGCGGGGCGAGGGAATCCGTGGCGAACAGGCGGTCGCGATTGGTGGCGGCCCATTGCGCCGCTTTCAGCAGCGCCTTGGTCACGGCGCGCGGGGTGACGGTGGCGCCGGCATGGTAGTCGATGCGGCCGCCGTCCTTTTTCACCTTCCACTCGCCGGGCGGCGTTTCGGCGAGCGACAGGCCGGTGAATTGGGTGATCCACGGTCGCGCCCGGTTCTTGTCTTTCTTCGGCTCGATGAAATCGCCGAGGCCGGGGGTTTCCCGGTGCTGCACGACGCGCGTGCCGGCGATGCGGCCATCGGCGCGGATGGCGACGATGAGGCGGATTTTGCCGGCATAGCCATCCGGCGCCACCGCCTCGAAAACCAGCGCCGCCGGCTGGCCGTCCAGACGGGCGCGGTAGAGGGTCGAGGGTTCGTTCAGGCCCAGCTCGGGCGTCGGCGGCAGGGTCAGCGTGTCGGCGAGCAGGGCGTTGTCGTAATCGCCCGGCGGCAGCAGCTCGCCGATCAGTTTCATTTTTTCCTCGGCGGCGGTGCGCTCGATGGCCGGCAGGGTCCACAGGTAAACGGCGGCCAGGAGGCCGCTGAAGATGACGACGAAAACCGCGAGAATGACGGCCGTGCGCGCCGCCATGCCGGTTGCGGTGAATTGCCGGGCGCTGCTCATGCGCCGTCCTTTTTGCGATCACGCAGGCCGAATACCGAGGGCTGGCAGAGGCGGTCGATCAGCGGCGCGCACAGATTCATCAGCAGCACGGCAAAGGCAATGCCGTCGGGATAGCCGCCAAAGACGCGGATGATGTAAGCGAGCAGGCCGGCCCCGGCGCCGAAAATCAGCCGGCCGCGCGGCGTCGCGCAGCCGGAGACGGGATCGGTGACGATGAAGAAAGCGCCGAGCATGGCGCTGCCGGAAAAGAGGTGGAAGAGCGGATTGGCGAAGTGGACCGGGTCGTGCAGCCAGAGGATGCCGGCAATGGCCGCCAGCGTCCCGATAAAGGCCAGCGGCGCTTGCCAGGCGATGATCCGCCGCCGCCACAGCCAGAGGCCGCCGAGCAGGTAGCCGGCGGCCACCCATTCCCAGCCGCGACCGGCGATCTGGCCGTAGATTTCCCGCTTGGCCAGGAGCTGGTCGACGCCGTCGCCGCCCAGCGTCAGCCCCGTTTTCAGGGCGTCGAGCGGCGTCGCGCCGGTCAGCGCGTCGAGGCGTGGCGCCAAACCGAGGATGATGGCGAATTGCTCGCCCGGCGCGAGGCCAAGATGCGGCCACTGCGACATCAGCGCCGGAAAGGCGACGATGCAGGCGGCAAAGGCGACCATCGCCGGGTTGAATGGATTTTGCCCGAGGCCGCCGTACAGATGCTTGGCGATGACGATGGCGAACACCGCGCCGGTGGCGACCAGCCACCACGGCGCCAGCGGCGGGAAGGAGAGGGCGATCAGCCAGGCGGTGACGATGGCCGAGCCGTCGGCGAGGAAAAGGCCGAGCGGCTTGCCGCGCGCGCGCAGCATGACCGCCTCGGCGAGCAGCGCGGCGAGGCTGGCGATCAGCAACTGGAGCAGGATGGCCGGGCCGATCAGCCAGACATAAGCGGCAATGCCCGGCAGTAGCGCCAGACAGACCTGACGCATCACCTTGCCGACGCTGGCGTCCTGAAGGAAGAAAGGGGCGGGGGCGAGATTCATGGGGCGCGGTTCAAGTTGGCTTCTCGTCAGTCGGCGGCGCGGCGGCCTCGGCCCGGCGCGCGGCGGCCCGCGCCATCGCGGCCTGGATGGTGGACATCTTTGCCGCTTGCGCCGCCTCGTCCGATGTTGGGGCTATGCCGGCCTGTACCGGAGTCTCGGCGGAAATTTGTGGCGATGCGGGTTGCTCATGTACTCCCTCCCCCCTCGGAGGTTGTCGCAAAAGGCTTGATCCGCGCTCTTGAAGCCCCTCCCCCCTCGCGGGGGAGGGGTTGGGGAGAGGGGGAGGCTCATCGAAGAAAGGCGCATTCCCCATCACTCCTGCCCGCGAAGCGGCGGTTGCAAGCGCGATGGACGAGCCAGCCGCCGTCTCACTTGCTGCCGCCCCCTCTCCCCCAGCCCCTCCCCCGCGAGGGGGGAGGGGAGTAGCGGGGCTTTTGCGACAGTCTCGCGGATCCGGTGAAGATGGGGCGGGGGTGAGGAGTGGAGGGGAAGCAGCCTCGGCGGAAATTTGTGGTGATGCGGGTTGCTCATGCTCTCCCTCCCCCCTCGCGGGGGAGGGCCGGGGAGAGGGGGAGGTGGAGGAATGCGCCTGGCTTCGATCAACCTCCCCCTCTCCCCCAGCCCCTCCCCCGCGAGGGGGGAGGGGGGTAGAAGGGGCGGCGGGCGTAGCCGATTGAACAGCCGCCCTCGCCAACCTCCCAGCCTTCTCCGCCTTATCCCGTTCCTCGCGCGCCTGTTTGAACTCGTAGCGCGCCCTGGCCGCGTCGGCGGCGGTTTTCTCCCGCTCGCGCGCCCAGATTTCGCTCTTGGCGAAGCGGAAGTAATGCACCAGCGGAATACGCGAGGGGCAGACATAGGCGCAGCAGCCGCACTCGATGCAGTCGAACAGGGCGTATTCCTGCGTTTTGCCGAAATTGTGGGCGCGCGCGAACCAGTACAGCTCGAAAGGCTGCAATTCGTGCGGGCAGACCTGGGCGCAAGCGGTGCAGCGGATGCAGGGCATTTCCGGCGCTTTGGGCGGGAACAGGCGCGGCGAATGGGCGATCAGGCAATTGCTGGCCTTGACTACCGGCGCTTTCGCGTCGGGCACCAGGAAACCCATCATCGGCCCGCCCATGACGATGCCGTCGGTGTCGGGCAGCGGCCCGGCCAGCGCCAGCAGATCGGCCATCGGCGTGCCGATCGGGGTGTCGTAATTGCGTGGCGTTTCAACATTGCCGGCGACCGTGACCAGCCTGGAGACGACCGGCTCGCCGTGGGCGACGGCCCGCCAGGCGGTGTAGGCGGTGGCGACGTTGAAGCACTGCACGCCAAGCTCGGTCGAGCGTTTGCTGGCCGGCACTTCCTTGCCGGTCAGGACGCGGATCAACTGCTTGGCGCCGCCGGTCGGGTACAGCGTCGGCACCTCGACGACGGCGAAATCCTCGCCCAGCGCGGCGACGGCGGCGCGCATGGCGGCGGCGGCCTCCGGCTTGTTGTCCTCGATGCCGATCAGCACTTTTTTCGCTTGCAGCAGGTCGCGGAAGAGGGCGCAACCGCGCAGGATGTCGGCGGCCCGCTCGCGCATCAGGACATCGTCGCAGGTGATGAAGGGTTCGCACTCGGCGCCGTTGATGACCACTTCGTCCATCGCCACATGGCGGGCCGGCGTCAGCTTGCCGTGCGTGGGAAAAACCGCGCCGCCGAGGCCGACGACGCCGGATTGCTGCAAATAGCGGCGCACCTCGTCCGGGCTGACGGCGGCGTGGTCGAAGGGGCGGCGCTCAATCCAGCGATCCTCGCCATCCGGCTCGATGACCACGCACAGGGCGTCGAGGCCGGAAGGGTGCGGCTGGACATAGGGGGCGATGGCGACCACGGCGCCGGAAGTCGGCGCATGAATGGCGGCGGAAATCCAGCCGTCAGCCTCGCCGATCAACTGGCCCTTCAGCACATTGTCGCCAACGGCCACCACCGGCCGCGGCGTGCCGCCGATGCTCTGGTGCAGCGGCACGATCAGGCGCGGCGACAGCGGCGCGGCGGCAATCGGCAGGGCGACCGACTCCGCCTTGTGCGTCGGCGGTTTGACGCCGCCCTTGAACTTGAACAGGTTCATCAGCATCGCGCCGCCTCGCCAGCCGCCAGCGCCGGGTGCTTCCACTTCCAGGTTTCGATACTCTCGGCGAGCGGCTGCATGCGGATGCACTCGACCGGGCAAGGCGGCAGGCACAGCGTGCAGCCGGTGCACTGGCCGGCGAGAACGGTGTGCATCTGCTTGGCGGCGCCGACGATGGCATCGACCGGGCAGGCCTGGATGCACAGCGTGCAGCCGATGCAGGTGTTTTCGTCGATGACGGCGGCCGCCTTCGGCTGTTCCTCGGCATCGAGCGGCTTGACCTCGCGGCCGAGCAGGTCGGCCAGACGTTGCACGCCTTCGGCGCCACCCGGCGGACACTTGTTGATCGCCTCGCCTTGGGCGATGGCCTCGGCGTAGGGCTTGCAGCCGGGATAGCCGCACTGGCCGCATTGCGTCTGCGGCAGGATGGCGTCGATCTTGCCGACCAGCGGATCGCCCTCGACCCTGAACTTGACCGAGGCGAAACCCAGGGCGGCGCCGAGCGTGACAGCGCCCAGGGTCATGATGGCGATGGCGAGGAGAATTTCCATTACTGGTATTTGTCCAGGCCGGCGAAGCCCATGAAAGCCAGCGCCATCAGGCCGGCGGTAATCATGGCGATGGCCGTGCCGCGAAAGTAGAGGGGCACGTCGGCGCCTTCGATGCGCTCGCGGATGCCGGCGAAGAGAATCATCACCAGCGAAAAGCCCAGCGCGCTGCCGGCCCCGAACAGCAGCGATTCGACGAAGCCGTAGTCGTTGGCGACATTGAGCAGCGGCACGCCGAGCACGGCGCAATTGGTGGTGATGAGCGGCAGGTAGATGCCCAGCGTCTGCTGCAAGACCGGCGAGGTCTTGGCGATGAGCATCTCGGTCAGTTGGACGATGGCCGCGATGGTGACGATGAAGGAAATGGTGCGCAGGTATTCCAGGCCGAAGGGCAGCAGCAGGTAATGGTCGATGACATAGCTGGCCCCGGTCGCCACGGTCAGCACGAAAGTCGTCGCCGCGCCCATGCCGTAGGCCGTTTCCAGCTTTTTGGAAACGCCCATGAAGGGGCACAGGCCGAGAATCTTGACCAGTACGACGTTATTGACCAATACCGCGCCGACGAGAATGAAAAGGTAGTGGCTCATGATTCCTCTCCCTCGCCCACGCTTGCGGGGGAGAGGGCCGGGGTGAGGGGGCGGCGTCCGCCGCTACAGTGATTTTGATTCAGATCCGGCGCTACGCGCCACCCTCTCCCGCAGGCCCGATACTCCCCTCCCCCCTCGCGGGGGAGGGGCCGGGGGAGAGGGGGAGGCGGCAAGCGAGATGGCGGCTGGTTCGTCCATCGCGCTTGCATACGCCGCTTCGCGGGTAGGAGTGACGGGGAGTGCGCCTTTCTTCGGTGAACCTCCCCCTCTCCCCAACCCCTCTCCCGCGAGGGGAGAGGGGCT
>Ga0123353_10005685_pt1 | contig 16432 bp, 7 predicted proteins | sample TergutLab28metaG_3_FD_92763 | JGI IMG/M metagenome (GOLD analysis project Ga0123353, IMG submission 92763) | Labiotermes labralis P3 segment gut microbial communities from Petit-Saut dam, French Guiana - Lab288 P3 | ecosystem: Host-associated > Arthropoda: Insects > Digestive system > Gut ... | reverse complement strand
TTCGAAATTTTATCAGAAATTAAACAGTCTGACGTAATCATCGGTATCTCACTCTTTGCAAAGTTTACGCATAAACAACAGGGCACAGCCGTTCGGAAATCTGCTGCTTCGAAGTGGGAGATTCAAACCATAGCTCGTGATTTATAAATCCCCTACAACTTCACTTCCAAATGACACATAAAACCGAAAATCCTGTGGCTTATAGGATACTTAAAACTTTGAAATTTTACATCAGATACACAGTATGCGATACATAACCAAAAAATGCACTTAATGAATCACAAATCATGACAAATATTAAACTCCGACATGTTTTGGCACCGGAGTTCCATCCTCAGATATTTCTGGAACAAAATAATGCAGGAATACGAGATTAGTGTGTTAGACTATATCCTTTTGTTCTAAATGACTCCCTGTAGATGGCAACCCGGTGCCGAATAATGTAGGAGTTTGATATTTGTCATGAATTTTATTTTATTAAAGGCATTTGTTGGTTGATGTATTGATTGTAAGAATATGCACGTTGTGAGGAACATAAAACACAGTGAGTGCTTTGTAGAGACGTTACCACTTCTAAAGGCTCCCTACCCGTCTTTCAGAGGACTGTAGTAAATAATATGCATATGAGATCGCAGAACTTTATGTTCTGAATAAAAGCTAGAGCTTGTAATAGTATTACAACACACACACACACACACATGATTTATACACTTCTTAGCATGTTTCAAGTATCTGCCTGAAGATGACACCGAGAGGGTCGAAACATATAGCTGGTTAACTTATCATTTTTACAAAGTTGTGTTTTTGACGATTGTTGAACTGCCTTTATTTACTATATGCTAAATTAAGCATTTAAATGCTTAGAAATACCAACACAATACACTGCATCAGGCAAGCAAATGACCATTGGCCCGTATAATAAATACTTCAACATTTTTCCGTTCTGAAGGGATTGTTTTTAAGGAGCTGACAAAATACGCTTGGAGCGACATAAGGAGCATAACATTTTATCGATATTGTGTAAGTTGTGTTGCATACCAAATGCAAGGCGTTAAAATATCCAGTCGTTGTAATAAATTCTCACTCGTGTTTTTGTTGGTAAGAATGCTTTCTGCCTCTTCTGCAATTAGATATTAATTATTCCGTTGCATCCTACATGTGTCTGTACACAGAACGTAAAATGTCGCAAGATTAATTTGGGCATTGTTGACAGAGTGGTTACATTAACTATTAATCAATAAACAAACATTACGTACTGTTCTGTTAAGGGTGTGCAGGCCCAACAAGCGATCTTAACGAAGACAAAATATAAACCCCCAGTCAATTTAAATTGAGCCCTTATAAATTTGGAATAATGTTGCAACAAATCCATTTGCCCTACTTATGCTACAAGCTACAGCAGAAATGTTTTAACTCCACTCGGCCACCTCAGTACATGGCATCACTGTTCGTATATTCAATTAGTATTCAGCATATCCATACAGACAGTTCGGGCCTTTCAGAGTCGACGTCTCCATATTAACCATTATGCATGTTTTAAAAATAGACGTACTAAATGATTTAAATGTAATTTATTCATAGAGTGTTTTAGTCGCCCTCCAAATGCGATATTTCAAGGAAGACTGTTTTTCAGCCCATACACTCCCCAGCATTTCCGAAGCTATTATTGCAATGCTGAAGTATTCTACAGTTTGATGTCACCCAAGGTGATCACCTGCCCAATTCAACTATACAAGCCCCTTTTTACGTAAGAACTAAAGAAATTGTGGGGAGATAAATCCGATAATCATGGAGTTCAAAAGAATAGATCTCGCCAGAAAGTCACTGACATCACGCGATTATTTCTCTAATGAGAGAGTGCTGAATTCTGCTGCATATATTCAACTTTGTCTTTCTTCAGTTCCGATAAGGTGCAGGTCTTCAGAATATCAAATTGTGTGGGAAGTATATATATAAATGCCTTTTTTTTTAAATTATAATCGGTACTCAGTAACCCTATTTACCGACATTATCTACAGTTGCTTCTAGTTTACAAGGTTTGAAGTCTTCTTAGCTAAAGCAAATTTTTCTTTTTTAATAAACGAGTAAGACCATGTACTTCATACACAGGACAGTGACAGGTGACATAAAATTTGTTACTTGCATGACTTGCTACAAAGATTCGCAGGCAGGCCAGAATCATGTTGCCAGGAGTCGTGCAGTAAACGGATGGCTTGAATATTGATAAAACTAACTTACATTTTTATTGTGACCTGAACCGACAAGCAGTGACACAGGGACAACAAAAGTTGCATACCGTGTGGAGAGTTTATTTAAACAGGGGTTTCTGTAATAACCATTTGGAAAGCAAAAACACAACATGTTGCTGTTGTTGTTGCTGCTGCTGCTGCTGCTGCTGCTAGATGTAAGCTGCTAACCCGATCATTTTATTGCTGCAATCATGTCACATAATTAACGTTTCACTGGCGACAAAATGAATTACAAGAGGGCACATGTGCTGATGATAGTAGCAGGGAAAGCGCAACCGTTCTAATACCTCTGCCGACACATTTATTCATGAATTCATATGCAAAGGCAGCGAATGGGCAGTGGAAAATACGGTGCTTGCGTAAATCACCGAAGTTCCCAGGTGGTCAATACGGCTCGAGGGTGCGCTGCAGTGTACAACCGGTCCCTGCCATGCTGAATTAAATCACAAACAATACTTTCCGGGAAAACTTATGACGCGCACAAGCACTTACTTCAAATATTTACCTAACCGCCATGTTCCACGAAAACTGTGCCACGCTTCAGGTAGTAATTCCTTGACATAATTGGAGCGCAAAGTAGTACATCCACACGTGCCAAACGCTCAACCTGTACATAATTATTAGGTGGTCCAGCTCTGGTGGTGCTGCTGTATTTTCGATTTCTGTACATTCACGGAATATGGCTCACGGCCTCACGAACAGAGGAGGTCTACACGTCTTCTGCTCCCTCCCACGACTCCTCAGCGAAGTCAAGGTGAGAACTTACCTCAAAAGTACGTGTTCTACAGAACGATTCATTGTTTATATCGACGTATTTCAATTCACAGCATCGGTGCAGAAAATTGAATAGCTTGAGGGAACTAAACATTCCAGCTTGTAAGAAGTATAAAATTGTCTTACATCAGCCACAGTTATGCTGTAGTTTCCGGAGAAACATATCCAACAATTGCTATCAGCGCATGTTTCGGATCCAGTTAATTTTTCAATACGATACACATTCAGAGTGTAAGAACACACACACACACACACACACATACAACGTGCAAGTATCCATACGTGTAGTCTTCAGACGTATCTACACGGGACTGCATACATGCATAGTACACACATTCGTGCATATAGAACACATATATACATGCGTACTTACACACATGCATGCATAAATATACGTATACATACATATATACATGCATAATGCATGTATTACGCGTACATACACACAGGGGTGCTGATAAGTCCTTAGCCTCACCAGAAAAGAAACAAGCTAATGTTTCTGTCAGAATGGCGTGAATTTCCTTCGGCGCCTTGCCTTGAAAAAAAAAACTTGATGACAGCTCGGGTCTCGATGTTGTTGAAATCCCTCACATACATCCGAGCTTGTTTCCTTCCTGGTCGGGCTAAGGACCTTTCAGCATTCCGGTATACACATCACGCACTTCTGTATATGAATATTATATATACATAAACACAAACTTTACTGTGTGCTCACAAGTTACGCCGTGTGGTTTGGTATATAGACGTTTCGGAGGAACCTGCTTCCTCCAGCGTCAGGTTGTAATTTTACGTACCACTGTACCAGACTACATGGCGTCACATTGACACAAGGCAGGATAGCACGAGTTTTGGTCATGGCCACCAAAATTTCTGATCGTATTCATGCATAATTAGTCTTAGGTAAGCGGGTCGTACGGAGGCCCAGCTTACATGTGTACACACGTGAGTTTTCATTTCTTGTCTGTCACATTCTGAAAAATCGACCAGCGGTTATGTGCATGCGTCTGTGAGAGAGTGCGTGAGTGATTAGGACGTAAGGATATTCGTATACCGGACATGTGACGTAAATTACATTTTTGTAAATATGAAATGCGTATAGCTGAAAACAGGCAGGGTCTATCTTTTGGCCCGAAAGTAAAGTAACGCGACACCAATATCATCAGAATATCCCGTACGGAAGAGTATGAAAGTACATATATATATATAAAGACCACGTATTTGTAATATGTCGTTAATCTTTCAGGCAAATATTACATTTATTGATAATTAAGAAAGCGAAGAACCGCTAATTCCTGATTTGGATGCAATTAATGACGGATTTTGTGTGTGTACGCGTATGTGTTTAATGTTGGGATTTGGGTCACGAATAGGAATGTATAACAACAGAAATTAGATAATGGACAGGATCTAATGCTTCTGTCGGTATTGCAGTCTCGATATTTTCAGAATGATACTCTATACAACGTGCACATTCTCGAAAATTGTTATTTCGTGTCCCTCAAGAGCCACAGTGTATAGCAGTTGATCAAGGAAAGGGTTATCTGTGAAAAGTTTAGCTAGGGATGGAAACGTTTAGAATTTCCCACTGAATTTTAAAGAGTTTTTATATTAATCAATCCACAAATCTGGATTTACTTTTCGATCCGTAAGAGGAATATGGTTCTCTAATGGAATTCGGAGCACAATATTTTCCAAATTAATTTTTTTCAAAGGTGATAGCTTTCCAGTGGTGTACTGGTTGATGTAAATAGTGCTGTTAATGTAAATCAAGGAACTGGAAATTTTCAGTGGTTATACTGATGCCTTTCTCAGATTCTTATATTTTCCTTGAGAGAAACGAAATTTGAAGCCAGGAATTCATATTTGATTAGAGCTTCTGTGCAAGAGGCAGCTGTTTGCAGATTTATATTACGACTGCACATAATCATTGTCTCATCAGCAGACCATTTCAACAAATACCAGTTCGTTACGCTTGTCTTCTTATATTGTAATATCGACATAGCCGACTGCTAGGGTCCATGTGCGCCCTCCGCTGCACTTGTCCACTTCACATTCACACAGTCTGATGCATTATTATTGCTGCCGTTCCTTTGAGTCATTCATCATTGTCTCAAAGACCTGTTTCTCTGCCAGCCGGATGCTAAGTGCTATGAAATTTTATTCGACATAATCTGCAATTACGCTTAAATTAAACACTTAATTTTAGTTTCTGCTTCGAGCATCAATTCTAAACTGTTTAATTACCTAATTCCAACTCCAAGTATCATACGCGTATTGAATTAGTACTTTTCAGAATGAGAGGGAACTATCTAATACAATTGTCGGTAGGAAACCGAATAAGGATTGGCTGTTGCAATAAATAATTTGACTTAAAAAGCATAGGCATAGATGTCAGATTATTATTAAAACCGGTCTTAAAAAAATGACACGTACGAGTGGAAAACGGATTCAATAGCAGGAGTATGTATAATTTTTCTGCATAAGGACAACAGAGTATAAGAGGAGCTTATCGTCTCACACACAGTTCACCTCAACACTGCACGATCTGAGATGTAAGGCAATCTAATAATGGATGTACAGTTAACTCCAGAAATTTCGCATGTGTTTGATATTCCTAACACATATTAGCTAATGTTCGAAGTTAAAAGTCGTTATGATTTAACAAATTAAACATTGTCAGACATCCTCAAATAAACTGGAGAAATCAGGGCCGCCAACAGCGGATTTTGGACTCTGAGAAGTTTAGTTTAGTCACTCCCCACATTCTTCAAGCAGGGGCGCACCGAATAAAAATCTTTACGCTAAATCGGAGAGGGTGACCGTCAGTTGTAGAGTTACTTGTGCTTGGTCTAAAAGGATTAATTTTGCACAATCGATACGTAATGATAATACCTAGAAAAATAAAATCGCATGCTACATGGAAGGGCCGTCAATAATTTGTGCGAGATACCACCCCTACACCCCTCGTATCGTCGACACTGGTAGAAATATGTGATAGAATTAAGGTGCCTTTACCATGGAAAAATAAAAAAGAACCATTATTACATGCAGGTTACAGTCAATAGTGAGTTAAGTAAACATGACCACTTTCAAACAAGTTGTAAACAAGTGAGGATATAGCTTCACTGACCCTTAGATCTTCATTACGTGAATCTAAACTGGGACTGGGGACACTTACAGCTGACAAAGATAATAGCAGATCTTCTAATTGGTTTGTTAAGGCTCTAAATATTGAATCATACCTGCAAATCTGTCTAAAATTCGAATCAAATGGCTCCTACATGCCATCCGTTACTTAGCATTTGCACGTTATTTCACAAAGTACGTGACTATGAAGGCTGCTTTAAATAAATAAAGTAAAATAAAGGTACAATATTCATGTAACATGCACCTGAAATAATTTTAAAAAATTCTACTTTAATTTATTGTTTCTGATGCTGTTCTTGGCTCTTAGAATACAACAGCGAAAGAAGGCATTGCAGAATACGGTTTTATGTAAAATTGACATATTTCAGACTCATACTGTATAAGTTTATTTGAATAAAGAAGGAAATTCATAGCAACGGTCTCCGGAACATAGTTTCTTCGTCTAGCATAATTTTGGAGACAAAATGAAGAATATTTAAGCCGCAACATACAAGTTATCCACATGGTGTAACCTTATGTATTTCTACCTGGATTACGCACGGTTAGATTACGAGCCGCAGTACCAACCACCACGACTTTGAGGAACGGCTGCTTATACCTTCAAACAATTCATGACCCCTTCCTTCCAAATATTTACCACACAGCATGCAGATCATCTCTCCAGCACACTATTTTCTCTACAGCTCCTACAGTCCAATACAGAATAAGACAGAAGGTGACATGTACAACTGAGTGCATAAAGATACAATATTTGCTGTTCCCATGAAGGTGAGATGCATATTAAGGACTTCCGTTTTGTGACACTGTTCACTCTTGTTGATAAGCATCAATTCGAATAACAAGCTTTCCGCACAATTACGTCATGCGGTGTGAAAAGAAGTAGGAGTTTTCTCTTAGACTCATCCAACCACCAGGCTATACAGCGTCATGAAGAAGGAGATTAAAATATGTTTGCAAAACGCATAGTGAAAAATTCTTAACAACCAATCTGTAATACATTCAGCAGAACAAACAAATATTACAGAAGGCATTAAATTGGTTTAATTAAGGTCCATCTGCTATGAGGATCTTGACAGAAATTAATTTCATTACGATTAAACTCTTATGAGGATTAGCTGAGAAATGTGTTTAATTAAGACGAAATTCTTATGACGATCTGCGCTAAAATGGTCTTAATTAAGCTCAGACCGTTTGTACTCGAAGTGAAAATAATTTAACTGTAATTGTTATGAGAATTTGTGCTGAAAAGTATTTAACTAATATCGCAGCGTTGAGATATTGATCGAAGCGAGTCTAAATACGATCAAACAATCATGAGGATCTGCACTGAAATTACATTAAATAAAGTCAAAGTATTTTTTTTCTTATAACGTTCATTAACCCTCGACTTCGACAAAAAGAGAACACTTTTAGAACACTTTTAAGTTCCAAATTTCTCGAAAACGTCTGTACTGAAATAAATTAATACTTATGTTTGTTAGTCACTTCATCAGAGAAAAAATATTGTCAATACAAACGTTTTTCAGAGATCAAAAACCAAAAGGTTAGTAAATAATCAAAGCAGTTAAAAGCTGTAAGGAAGAACGTTTAACCTCATTCGTCAAGTAATTACAGTGGGTTCACACTCACGGAATGAGCAAATAATTCGAATCCACCACAGTAACACACAAATAAACATTATCACTCTTGGCCTTGCTATAGGAGAGGATATATTATACAGAGTGGGCAAAAAGTAGATATAAAGTAGGTATACCTACTTTTGGCCCATCCTGTACAATAGTATAGTACTGTATACGAGCGCAAGATATGGTTGAAAATTGCAGCTGCAGTCCGGTGAGTGTGTGGTGGTGTCTAGGGTAGTAGAGGAGAAAACAGTAACCGAGAGGAACACAAGATAGCAAATCCCTAGCGTGTCGTCAAGTGGTCGTGGCAATTAGAAGGGCAAACACAATTATGGAGAAAATGCCAATGAAATTCGAGCGTGATTCAAAACCAAATCTGAAATGTCGCCCACAAAGGACACTCTTGGTATTAGAATACTAACCTACGTGACGTACTATTAATCTTGTAATATGTTAAAGGCGCAAATTCCTATGAACTCATATTAAGAGAAAGAAACAAAAGAAAAAATAACGAAAGAAACAAAAAGTGTAAAAGGGAAAGGGGAATATTTATACAGAGTAACAGAGGATATCATGTTCTTCCTCTGGAAGCTACTCGTGTTTCAGTACGTACATGACATCAGAATTTTAGAAATTATGTCAGCAAACACTTACGTTGTCAGAATCTGTACTACAGACCGCGCAAAAATGGCGGGAGCAGTACCGATCGTACTATTCTCGTTACAGACATCGTCTGGGAATCTCACATTCCATTGGTTGCCACTCGACACGTCAAGCCGAACAGTTTCCACTTACACCCACCCTGTACTAGACACATCGACAGCGGACACTGTTTAGTAACCCAACCTTGATATGGGAAGAAGATGGATTTCCGAAGGGGTGATAACAGATCCTATATCTAAACAGCGTCACTACCCTTCCATGGGCATTCTCTGCATTTGTTTTCCATTATATTGTTCTTTCCGAGTATTTATATTATGTATATTTAATCCATTAAAACAGGGTAGTTACTATATCCACCACCTATTTTAACATTAAGGCCTATACATTTTGATAAGTCCGTTTATACAGAGTGTTTCATAAGTTGTAAACAGTAACGTAGTATATAATTTCCCAGATCTTTGTGATTAAAGATTTGTTATAAACATGGGGCTCATTCTCAGCAGTTATTGTGTCCTTAATGATAGTAAATGAATCCCAGTGAACAGCGCCTACGACAGATGCTTTAAGCGCATGTCGGCTTGAATGAAAGGGAGTATTACTTATGAAGTTAAATTTAGACGTTATACTAATCACGTAATATGTGCTTATATTTTTCCCATATGTCTTCAGTAATCGTTATCTTTTATTATAATTTTCAAGCGGCATTAACTCCGAAACGTTTCAAAATTGGACATATGTTTATAATAATTTTTTAATCACGAACACCTACATACATGACCGCAACTTATGAAACACCTTATATACTTCATATGACTGTCTGAATAAACAGTAATTATTTCCCTAAATATCGTAAATTGACTGGTCTTTGTAACGGACAGGCAGGCAATGATCTTTATATCACGTATATGAATTTCAAGGCTTTAATTTTTAAATTTTTTTCGGTTTACCCCATATCCCGCTAACGTGGAGAATACGGTGAACTCCTAATAATGGGAGCAGATGGGATTTAACTTGGTATTTAAATGGTTAAACGTGTTTTTACTGGGTGATTATATGCCTACCGAAACAGAAGATAAGCAACACATCGGTTGTGATTTTTTTTTGTTTCCGAATATTACAACAAATCAAACCCTCTTTCATATGGAGTCAGGTACAATATAAATGATCTCTCTTGCTTGAGTGTACATATTGCCCTTAGCTTACTTTGACGGAGTTACACAATTTTTATTAAATGTAGCAGGATGCAACTAAAAAAACAAGAAGGTAATCAATGTACGCATAAAGTAATGTTTTGGGGCGTTCGCGTAATTTTTATACCTCCTCGTCTATCCTAACAGTTTGATGCCATTTCAATCAATGAGAGCGCTTTTAATGCGGTTTATTGTCGTTGACAACAATAAAGGTACTTAGGTATGCACTTAAAAGTCCCAACATCATTGCGCGATTTCATCCGAATTCGGAATTTCTCGGAATATTTTCATGAAAGTTCCCAATAAAGAATTTCATCTAATTCCGTCCAGTAGGAGCAGCGCTGATACACACGTGAAACGGACTTGATAAAGCTAACAGGCGCTTTATGAAAATATGTGAAAGAGCTTAAAATTCAGAGATAAAATCTTCTAAAACATTAACAACGGATTTCAATTTATCAAGCTAACCTTTCATATACTCGAATGTGAACACAATAGATGCTCAGTCTGCTACATGTTTCGGCCCTTCTTCAGAGTTATCAAGCAAAGTACGTACAATATTAAAATTAATAACAAAATATCAATAATTCATCTTTGAACTCGAAACTAACGGATGCGATGTGGTGAAAATAATACCCATTCCTTACTCGACATTCCTTTAACAGACATTACTTACACCTAATTCCGCTCTTGCCCTTCATTTTAATTCCTAACATTACTGAGCTGCACTTCAGTCATACAGGGTTACACACGGCCGTTTGCCTCCCTTACAAATACACTGTGCTATCTATGTCCAGATAATTCATAGCTGGCATTATGTTTAGCTGTTGTATATACTGGGTCAGTAATAAATCCTGCCGTCGCGGATGTAAGCTGTACATGTGGTAACTCCATTCGTGCCGTCATATTAGTCTTATGTCAAGGAAAGGGCTCTTTCTTTGGCCTGTATCTTTAACGTCAGATGAATATATGGGGAACCCCCTCCCAGTTAGGGAAACGTCTAGAAGAAACTGGCATCCAGCAGCAGCAGCAGAGCAATTTCTGTAAGACCCTAACTCCAGCTTCTTGCATGTCTGCTCTTACCCCATACCTAACTTCAACCCTCTGTCTAGGGGTTGTCGCAGTCAGCGCCTATAAATCCCGCGGACAGGTTTAGTGTTCCTATGTGGCGGGAGAAGTCCACCCAGTAACTACCTGTAATACTGGCCAACTGGGAGAGGGAACAAAAACCCCCCAACTTTGAGCGTGAGTCGTGCCTACCACGCCACACTGCCTAATCTATACACGCTGTGCTATTTTATGGGCACGTAAGGGACTCTGCGTGCTTGGCGTACATAATAATACAACGTTGGTTCCTGTGGAAACACGTTTGTTGATTTTATTTCTGTTTATTTTAGTGAGAAATGTGAAGATTGTTAACACAGGTGAGATACGAGGAAGTGCCAGTCTTCCGTCAACTACTGCGAGGAAACGAACAATACACGAAGTGAAAAGTTTTAAGAAGTAACCAGCATAATGAATGCCGTGTAGTGTCCACACCCTGACTTCTGACGATAGTTTGTTCCAGATGGCCTCCATGATTCTCGATGAGTTGTTGTCTCAATTTTTGCAATAAAACACCATTACTTGTTCCAGTTCTCTTCAACATTACACAAAATGGCTACCTCTCCATAATGCAAGCCACTAGCTGTGATGTTTACTTGTTCGGTGTGACGCGGCCTCATTTACAACCACGCGATTATCGTGGAACCTTAGTGATACTGGAACATGTTGCAAACATTTTTGGGTACGCAACTGCGAAGAGTGAGGCAAAGGGTATGGAATGTGTGGTTCCAACAGGAAGGTGTAACGGCCAACTCGGTAAGGCAAAACATGTGATCTTCTTAGGGGAATGATAACGTCACAATTTGGCGACTCTGTTGACCGTACTTGACAGGTCAGAATTTCTCCTTTGAGAGTGTCTGAAGTATAAATTGTATGTTGCTTGCACAGGCTGCAATCAGGAGCTGAAAGTTAGCACTACATGGGGAAGTGTAACAAATAATGGTGCATTACTGCAGCGAAATAGGCAGAACTTTTTAGATTACAGCAAAATATCACACGTCACGTAGGTCATCCGGAACAAGTAATCTTAAGATGAAAGGATTCTAAGTCATTATGTTAGTTACTATTCCAACTATTGTTCAGGCTTTCACAGTAGTTTAGAGAAAACCGACACATCCTCGAGCCCAGCTCTATATTAAATAATAATGGATAAGAGAGGAAGAGGTCGTGGCCTGGTCTGAGGTATCTTAGTAGTTTTCTAGTATAATGCGGAAAAGCCGAAGTAAACACAGGTTCGAAATTTGTGCCTTCTTCATACAGAGCAGTGTTAGCTATTAAATCACTACTTTCTGTCACCGATGACGAGTACTGCCTCTGGCTTTAACAATAAATATGCTGAAGGACTTTATCTTCGCCGAGACAAATAATTTATTTTAAATTATTTTCCAGCTCTGAAAATATTTTGTCTGTTATCCAAAGAAATCTGTGCCGGTGTACTCGTGCAGTAATAATGTTTACAGCGAAGACCAAAAAGACCTGAAAAACTTCCGTCTCTGACATGTTTCCGTGTCACACGAATGCTTATACTTCCAGACACAAAAAGTTCACAGACCGTGCAGCTGCCAGCATTACGTCATAAATCTTGAGACAAACGTGCATGCTACCTACATACATTGCCGTCAAGGATCATCGTATATTTCCGTTTCCTTTTCACTTTCTTCCCCATTTATTTCTTTTTTTCAGTTGTACTGCTATTAGACCGGTTGAAATCAGGGAGTACATAAAGTCTGTATGTATTTTGGTGTTGTGCAAATCATGAATTGATTTGTCGTTTGTTCTGAAAACTGTAAACTTTTTATATCTTAACTTTCTGTGCTGTCGCCTTTTTATTCGAACTAATGCTATTACAAGACATTCTCTTACATTTATTAACAATTGCTTCCCCTTATAAAAACAAAACTACTTTTTCTACCATATAAAATATTTTAAAGTGACTTCATTAAGATTCTGTACGAATATCATATTTGTCGACGGTCAGCCAGTGGTTTCACGTCCAAGACAGGGGTTCTTTCCTGTCAACCTCAAAATCTGTACTTGTGTCAGAATTTTAACCTTTAAAGCCTACTGGTCACGTGATGTACCAACAACTGTACGCTCTGCCCACACTGTATTTATATGTTTTGTATTTATCTGAGAACAAACAGCGACTTGTGCCACTTACAGCATAAACTGATTGGTTTTTGTAACCGAGATGAAAAGTGTTTACAGCGCGGTACGGACTGGGTCCTTAAATAGAGCGGTCTGCGCTTCGTCTTTAAAGGGTTAAACAGGGCATATTGTAAAATGAGACTTCTAAGGCTGTGAAAAGTTTTGTCATATTTCAGACTTCCTAAATATCTTTTATAAAATATGTTGTGGTGCTGATGCTTATGTGCGAAATTACCTGACCTGATGTTGCTAATTATTTAAACTTTAGTCCCATCTTCCTTCTTCCTTCCTTATATGCTAGGTAAGACAACACAGTCCGTTAACTCTGGTGTATTGAAATGGAGTGTATACACGAAAATTAACTTGATGTATGTACGAGTACTTGACTTGAGGATTGTGGTGACGGATACTGTTTTCTGGAATATAACAGAGTAAACGTCGTTAAATATTTTTGTGTTAGTTTCATATTACATATAATTGTGCACATGTATAAAATACGAGTATGTAAATATTAAGCTCAAGAAGAAACAGACAATGGACATCCATTGAAGCAAAGGGAGCTATGAGTGTTAATATTTTAGTAATTACATTTTAAAAATAAATATATGTATTACACAGACTTGCACAACACAGTCGCACTTCCTTGGGGAACGTGTTTCGGCCTAACATCCAGGCCATCCTACAAGAGTCTACATATGGACGTGGAATACAGATCTCAATCCCATTAGGAAAAGGTAGTAAAACGTGCCAAAATATTGCGTAAAATTGGATGAATAGAATTGTATATTAACAGGAATATTTTTAAAAGGACTATTTTTAATAAAAATGTTAGGCAGTTTAGAATTATCTCTTCAATGCACACGCACACTGCGGTCTCCTCTTCCACAGTCTTGGAATCGAAAATGTATGTGACGGTGATTCAGTGCTGCAGGGAATTTTCAATATTATTAAAGTACGTGGCAACACTCCACGCCTCTTTCCGTAATAAATGTTTTTTTTTCCTTTTCTTTTATCAGCGTTTAACTTGGAGTTTCGAAAGTATTTAACACCATGTGAATTAGCACTTGCGCAAAGACAATGTTTCACCAACATTCACCGCTCGAAGTACTTAGTGATGACCTGCATGTTAGGCCGAAACTAGAAACCTAAGAGAAATGTGTTTCTATTGTGCAAGACTACGTAATAAATATATTACTGATTAACGCGCAACAGAGGCTGTGTCACCTAAAGACTACATTTAAAGAGCTTAAAATGAGAAAAGTGTAAGAATGTGGGATTGTTTTACAGACCTAAACAGAATGAATCACCTTGAAATATGTGTTTTAAATCACAGCTGTTGCTTACAAATTTGTTCTGTGTTGATATACGGGCACCTCTGTGATCAACTCTGTATCTAACGGCGCTATTTAACAGAAGACGTTCCATAATTTTGAAAGAAGAGACAGCATGAAACCTATCAATATCTCACGTCCGTTTATAGTTTATCGGTCAGGACCATTATTATCAATGGAACAGGTAAGTATAACCTACCTGTCTTCTGGGATGTGTCGTAACGTAGTATAATTTCGGTGAAACCTGCAGCCTTCACCTTCAGCTTTATTTCCTGAAGGTCACTTTCCAAAAGACAAACTTTTTCATCGCCACCATAGTCGAAATCTCTTGTCTCAAATAACAGATTGTTTATCCTTCCCATTCTATTTTTGCATTAAAATATTCCACATTTCTCTCTCACGCAAAAGCAATAAGTCTTATCTCCCTGACCCAATTTCGAAGGTTCCAAAACTATTAGTTTTTTTTTGCTTACTTTCGTGTCTAAAATGGGGTAAATTCTAGGCTTTTGAGACTACTATACCATCTGTATGTGTCTTCATTTCTGCATGTATCTCAGTGTATGTGTGTGTTTGTGTATGTCCCACCAATTTTATAAACTCTTGACAGATTTTCATGAAACTTACTAATAACCGACTTTTCCTACACATGGGAAACACGCAGCGTTTAAAAGTGCACAGCTTCTTGGAGAAAGGATGTCGTATATGACACCAAATATTTGCTGATATGATACTGCTCTGAATAGGCACAAACGATAAAAGCTGTTATATAAAGGATTGGTTTTAAGAGGGAATAGTACAGGTTTTACGGTCAGTCCCCAAGTAGTATTAAAAAGACAAATTTGTTAATGCGTTTATACACCTGCAGAAGGAGGAAGAAAAGTCATTTTTTATCCGTCAACTGGGAATATAAAGTACATGAAATAGAAATGGCAAAGCACTTAAAGTAGCAAACTTTGTAACATCCAAAAATTGAACTGTCAGGAGTACATTTCCCCCACAGGAAGTAACAGTAGGATGAAGGAAATTGCATAGTGAGAAATTACATGTGTAATCATTGCCTACTAAAAGTAGAGCACTCTAACCAAGGACATCGCCATCTTCTGAGATTTGACGTAATGGATTTTGGACAGAACCTTACCCGACTACCACAACATATGGTGTCCAGTTCGACAAGAAAAAAAATTTTATGCTTAGTTTCATTGCAACATCAAACTTTATGAGTGAATGACGATAAAATTGGGAGAACATGTAGCACGTATAAAAGAGAAACGTAATTATCCAACGCATGTCTGAAATCCTCAAGGACTAACATTTGCGAGACTTAGGCGTATACGTTACAATAACATTAAAATTGATATTGGAAAAACGAAAGGTCATTATTATGTTTATTAGAGAGAAACTGATTAAGAATAATATCTAGCTGTGGTCAATTGCAAGCTGGGTGCTACAGACTTACTTAATATTCAATAAATGGCCACGATATAGTTACAAGCTACTAAACTAAACTATTTAAAGAAAACAATAAAAGACGGGTTTATCAGAATGCAACCTACTTATGAACAGGTTTACATATTGTGTGTCTCAGTCAGGCGTGCACTCAAAGTGCAGCCCCTGAAAAGAAATTTAAAAAAAACGAAAGGTTTTTTAGAAGTGATAATATTAAACGTGTTGCGCGATTTACTCTTCAGCCGAAATGAGCCCCTGAAATTGGAAAAAGGCTAGTGCATTGGAATTTTGAAAAAAAAAAATTTAAAACTTACGAAATCTTAAATGAACATAAAAACAAGAAGATTAGATGTCGAGGTTTAAATCAGCCGAGTAGTCATCCAATATGTTGTTGTATTTATGTGTACATAAATACAGTTGCAAACTAACAATATTATGCTACCTTTACGGATGTCATCCCGTTGTGCTAACTAGCGACAGGTTATGTTTATTATTCATTTGTACCAACAAGTGCACGTAAATAATAAACAATAAAATCGATGGTATGTAAACAAAAATTTAAAAAATGACAGGCTATGTGTTACAGTCTCATACAACACGAAATTTTTTATATTCAATGTAATTCCTTTTATGTATACTGCATGTTCAGGTCTATGCTGAGACAATCTGCAGGTACAATAATACAAAAATGTTTACATAAGGAAAAGCAGCAAGTAAATGTAGAACATTTGTAAAAGAAAGAAAGGGGGCCCATTTAC
>Ga0123353_10005684_pt1 | contig 16437 bp, 18 predicted proteins | sample TergutLab28metaG_3_FD_92763 | JGI IMG/M metagenome (GOLD analysis project Ga0123353, IMG submission 92763) | Labiotermes labralis P3 segment gut microbial communities from Petit-Saut dam, French Guiana - Lab288 P3 | ecosystem: Host-associated > Arthropoda: Insects > Digestive system > Gut ... | reverse complement strand
GGGTAGAGGAATGCCCATCTATACTCTGAACTCCGTAGGAGTTCAACATGAATCATTGCTGAAGTTGAACTACTACGTAGTTCTTTTTTAGACAGTTACACATCCATACCCCGAGCTGCGCTAACGCTTGCACGGGGTTATTCATATTACACACCTCGGTGTGTTGATTGAACATATTGAATATTAGTGTGTTAATTTTTAGGAGTGCCCATAATTATTGATTAATTAAAATTTAAGGGTTAAACCAACACCTCCGTTTTGAGTTATACCCAGATTTAGTTTGGGTTGGTAGCTGTACTTCCTTACTACACCAAAATATTCCATTGCAAAAGTATCTTTAATCTCTCCTTTTCTTTTGCCCGCGGTTGCGGTAATAGAGATGCCTGCAATTACCACTACTTGTCCAAAAGACAGAAGTACACTACCTCCTGTAACGAGCCCTGTATCATTATAGAGATCTGCCATTAGCAAACTAAAACCAAGTGCCGAAGCAAAAACTCCTATGCCGAGTATCACTTTTCCCGCATTGCTCTGCACGCAAGCCGCATTAAAGCGATTGTAGTATTCCTGAAAATTGTTTGCTTTAAAAAAAACCAACATGCCTTTGTCATCAATACCGATCTTATTGAATGGTTGCTGTAAATGGCTATAGAGCTTTTGTGCTTCTTGTGAAAATGGCTTTTGTGCTTCTTGTGAGATTGGTTTTTGTGCTTCATTTGTATTTGACTTTTGTGTTTCTTGTTTAAAAACCTCAAACTCTCCATTTTCATACATGATGGTTGCAATATCACTTTTTAAGATTAGATATGCTGCGCCACTTTGGTTATTATACTTTTTATATTTAATTGTTTCTATTCCAACTTCCTCAACTTTTGCTTCAATTTTTTGCCCATCTTTTGTGAGTATTATATCTTGTGCTTTAATACTACAAGTAATAATAATAATGATGATTAATAATAATGATTTTTTCATGTGTATGTAATTTATTATGTTACTGTATTTCAATTATTTTCTAATATTAAAATTTAAGGGTTAAACCAACACCTCCGTTTTGAGTTATACCCAGATTTAGTTTGGGTTGGTAGCTGTACTTCCTTACTTCACCAAAATATTCCATTGCAAAAGTATCTTTAATCTCTCTCTTTTTTGCGCCCGCTTTTGCGGTAATAGAAATGCCTGCAATTTGTATTATTTGGCCAAAACTCATAAATGTAGTACCTGCTATGATCCAATTAACTTGATAATCATAATTCTTTACAATGAGGCCTACCATTAGAAAAGAAAAACCAAGAGCCGAAAGGTTAGTTCCTGTACAGAGTATTATTTCCCCTGTACGACTTCTCCCGCAAGCCGCTTTAAAACGATTGTAGTATTCCGGAAAATTGTTTACTTCAAAAAAAGCCAACATGCCTTTGTCATCAAGACCAATCTTATTGAATGGTTGCTGTAAATGGCTATAGAGCTTTTGTGCTTCTTGTGAGATTGGTTTTTGTGCTTTTGGCGAAATCGGCTTTTGTGCTTTTGGCGAAATTGGTTTTTGTGCTTTTGGCGAAATCGGCTTTTGTACTTCTTGCGAAAAAACCTCAACTTCTCCATTTTCAAATAAAATTGAAGCAATATCACTTTTTAAGATTAGATATGCTGCGCCACTTTGGTTATTATACTTTTTATATTTAATTGTTTCTATTCCAACTTCCTCAATTTTTGCTTCAATTTTTTGTCCATCTTTTGTAATCATTATATCTTGTGCTTTAATACTACAATTAATAATAATGATGATGATTAATGATAATAGTTTTTTCATAAATATTTGATTTTTTGATTAATAGATTTTACTTTTTGACAATAAAAAAACGTGGTACTTTCTCCTATTTGTTGCTGAGGTCTTCTACTACCAAATTTCCAAATAAAGTAAAGTCCACGCTTGGCGTGAACGTTTACTTACCTTACTTTTTGGAAATTTTGAATTTATAGAATATAAACTCAAATTGAATTTGTAGAAGAATTCAGCAACAAAAAATAAAGCAAAAACGCTTTAATTTTTAAGAAACAAAGAACGCTGATTTACAGAGTTAGGATAGTGTTTTTAGAGATAGGGAGTATAAAAAAAGCCTAAAAGTAAATCGGCAGCAAAAATATAATAATTAACAATACACTTATTTATTATGTAAATTAAATGAATTTGGCTAAAGCCATTTATTTTTACCTTTCCTATCCGTCCGTCAGTTAAAACTGACGGCAATATTGTCATTCAATTATTTTTAATGATTATACCCTGCGTATGATGAATATATTCGGACTTTAAACGAGTTCAAGTAGTTGAGAATAGCGACTATAATCGCCGATGGCGATGTGCGTTAAATACTAAATGTTCTTTGCTGCGAAATAGGAAAAGTCGTCCGCAGGACTAAATATGAATAAACTCCAATGAAGCGCAGCCTTGGGGGTAGGAACAAATGCACGGGAAAAACACAACCCGAAGGGTTGAATACAACAAAACTATTATTTTTGCAACGTGATCGAAAAAATATAACTATTTACAAAACATGAACTTTAAACTCCACTCTCAATTCTCTCCTGCGGGCGACCAGCCCGAAGCGATTCGCGAATTAGTGGAAGGTTTGCGCCGCGGAGACCCCGCACAAACACTGCTGGGCGTTACCGGATCGGGAAAAACTTTTACCATCGCCAATATGCTGCAAGAAGTGCAACGCCCTGCATTGGTACTTAGCCACAACAAAACTTTGGCTGCGCAACTCTATACCGAGTTTAAACAGTTCTTCCCCGAAAACGCCGTAGAATATTTTGTCTCCTACTACGACTACTACCAACCGGAAGCCTACATCCCCAGCACAAACACATACATTGAGAAGGATTTAGCCATTAACGAAGAGATTGACAAGATGCGCCTGAAAACCACCTCCTCGTTGCTCTCCGGTAGGCGCGATATTATTGTTGTGGCTTCTGTTTCCTGTATTTATGGCATAGGAAATCCGGAGGATTTTGCTAAAAACATTATCCATTTGAAACAAGGCATGATTATCAGTCGCGAGCAATTTTTGTATGCTTTGGTCAATAGTCTGTACTCCCGCACGGAATTGATGCTTGAGCCTGCAAAGTTTAGAATTAAAGGAGATACGGTGGATGTTTATCCCCCCTACCATGACGTTGCCTACCGGATTCTGTTCTTTGACAATGAGATTGAACAGATTTTTGAAATTGACCCCGAAAGCGGAGAAAAATTGGAAGAGAAAACCCATCTCTCGTTATATCCCGCCAACCTTTTTGTAACCACCCCGCAAGCGATGAACGAGGCTATTTGGCAAATTAAATTAGAGTTGGGCAATCAGATAGAATATTTGAAATCTATTGGCAAACATCTTGAAGCCAAAAGATTAGACGACCGTGTAACCTACGATGTGGAGATGATGAAAGAGATAGGTTATTGCTCCGGCATTGAGAACTATTCGCGTTATTTTGACAAACGGAAACCCGGCGAGCGTCCTTTTTGCATTTTAGACTTTTTTCCCGATGACTTTATTTTGGTAATAGATGAAAGCCACGTTACGGTGCCGCAAGTTGGCGGAATGTACGGCGGTGACCGTGCGCGCAAAACAAATCTGGTGGAGTACGGGTTCAGGCTGCCCGCCGCTATGGATAATCGCCCCTTGAAGTTTCACGAGTTTGAACAATTAGTAGGGCAAACCATTTTTGTGAGCGCTACTCCCGCAGATTATGAATTGGAAAAAAGTAACGGCGTGGTAGTGGAGCAAATTGTGCGCCCCACAGGACTATTAGACCCGCCTATTGAGGTGCGCTCCGCCGACAATCAAGTGGATGACCTGTTAGACGAGATAGACAAAACGGTGAGTCGGGGCGAGCGCGTGTTGGTTACTACATTAACCAAAAAAATGGCGGAAGAGTTAAGCGGTTATCTCATCCGTATCGGAATAAGAACGCAATACATTCATTCTGAGGTAGAGACATTAGAGCGCATTGAGATTCTCAAAGATTTGCGCTCAGGTTCTATAGATGTATTAGTGGGCGTAAACTTGCTACGCGAAGGACTTGATCTGCCGGAAGTTTCGTTAGTCGCAATTATGGACGCCGACAAAGAGGGTTTTTTGCGCAACACGCGGTCGTTGACACAAACATCGGGAAGGGCTGCGCGTCACATCAACGGAAGGGTCATCTTTTACGCCAACAAAATTACCAAATCCATGCAGGCTACAATAGAGGAAACCAACCGAAGAAGAAGCAAGCAAAAGGCCTACAATCTCAAACATAAGATTACCCCGCAAACCGTACAAAAAAACGAAGAGAGGCTGCCCACAAAACCTTTTATTTACCGTTTTGATGATATTATTGAAACCAAAGCTGCGGAAGAAAAACCATTTCAAATGCTTAACCCTGAGCAACTACAGAAGAATATCAAAATCTTGCGCAAACAATTAGAGGTCGCAGTGAAAAATTTAGATTTCATAGATGCCGCAGAGATTCGGAATAAAATTTTGGAAACTGAGGCGCGAATCAAAACGCTATCAACCCATTAGAAGTTTTTAGTTTTGTGTTTAATGAATCTAAAGACAAGGCAAACAGTTTCATTTGTGCGACAGGGGATCTCTTTATGCCGTATTCAGAAAGATAACGGCTCCAATACGCTGAAGTTTCTGCATGAATAACGATTTCAAATTCGTTTTGCGAAGGGAATCTTGTTTTGAGTTGTTTTATTGATACATCACTCTCAAAATCAACAGATTCATTATTGTTTGTGCGTGAAGAATAGTACAACTGCTTGTGTTCAAGATTGTTCATATAGTCTTGAAAACTACTATTAATAGATAAATACCCTGCTAACGACATCTCTAATCCTGAAAAGCGTACTTGATAAGCTGACCAAAGTGCATGAGAAGCAAATCTTGTAAACAAAGATTTGGTTTCCTCATTAAAATAAGATTCAAAATTGAAAAAATACTTTTGGTGATTTAAAATGAGCCAGTTTTGTTTCTTGTTTTTTTCCATGATACCAAACAAGGTTTCAAAAGATTTTAAAGCGGTAAGATTCCTTGGATTTTTCAGTTGATTTAGCGCTTTTTTAAGCAGTGTCAGATTTTCTGAAGCCAAAAATATTCCTTTCTGATATGTAAAAACAAAACGCTTTAAATGAGTTCCATAGGTATAGATTTTGCTTTGATCATATTTAGTGTAATTTTTACCGTCAATATGCAATTTTGAAAGGAGCTCTTTAAAAGCCTTCTCATTAATTCTGCAGGCAAATAAAATAGAAAATGTTTCCCCATTCGCATGTCCTGTAAAGATAACTTGATTATATTTTCCAGGAAGTTGGTCAACAAAAAACTGGCATCCCGGATAGGCATCCAAACCAAAAAGCGGGTTTATATGGGGCGTAATGTTTTTAACAGTTTTTATAAATGTTTCATTATCATTTATTTGAAACAAAAATGCAGCATCGGAAGGAATGGTTTCAATAAGTTTTGCATTTACTTGCCTGAAAAAGAAATAATAAGAATAGACTCCCACTCCGAAAAGAATAATTACGAATGTAGTAACTACAATAAAAAGATTTCTACGAGATTCTCTACGCATCATTAGTAACAGTATCTGTTTCCGTATCGGGTTCATCCAAAGTAATCATATCGTTTTTCAACAATATATTATACCATTGATAAACTTTTTTAATATTAGAAATAAAAACTCTAACTTCATCATAATTGGGCACTACTTCAGAAAAATATGAACGTAATTGTTCATCTGTCCATGCTTTATACTCAAGAGGTTGCATATCTTGTTTTTGATAGATGGATTGTATCACTTTTCCCAATCCAATCGTATCATCTTGAGTGAAAATAGATATATTTTCTAAAGTTGAGACACCTTCACTTTGAAATGCCGAAAATCGTTTTTTATCTTCCAAAGCTTCAACAATAAAGTTATTTTTTCCTTGTGAAATCAGGTGGAAAAGGCCGTTTTTTCCACTGATAGTTAAAATTTTGCTGAGATCCATTTTGGGTTACAAATTAGTTAATAATGGGTTTGCAAAAATAGATTAATAATTGAACAAAATATCTAAAATTAGAGATTTTAATGATTAGCCCTGTTTCTCCGTCAAGTAGTTCCAAAACCGCTTGGGCATAAATTGCCGTTGCAGACGAAGGTTTTTTCTCTCTTTTATGGATATGGAGCGCAGGTAGTGTCGCCATCCGCTTTGAAAGTACAGTTCCCCTTCGGCAAGCGCCTCGCGGTGAAGTTTGCCGGTTTGAATATCAATTTTTAAATCGTCGAAATAAACAACTTCTGTTTTTTGAAGATTGTAATAGATTGCGTATTTGCGTTTTATATCATAGATGATCCACTGTTGGTCGGAAAAACGGTCTTCAAAATGTTCGGAAACCATCGGCAACACATCATACAGGGGTTTAATTGCTGCAAAGTAAAAATCATCTGCCGTTTTCTGAAAACGTACAAACTGCCGCATCCTTTCTGCTTCTCTTTGCACTTTTCTGAATATTTTGGACAGCTCCAACACATCGGGATCTGCAAAATTCAACTCAATAGTTTTTTGAGACTGAAAAGCTTTGCACATATAATTGAATTCCAGCATTTCTATTCCATCCAACTCCGACATCCAGCAAGTAAACAACATTTGCAGTGCCGATTCCGATATTTTCTTTCGCAACCCTACCACCACGCGGTTTGCTTTTTGTTCATCTGTTTCTATATGATAGTTTTCTGTAAAGAATACTGGAACAGTCTGTTTAAAAATCTGTTGCGGAAATTTCTTCATATTAAATGCCTCAAAAACACAAGACAGCAGCCCTTCATAAGAGCCGTCGTAGGTAAAAGAGAGTTCAGTAGTTGAGGCTTTAGCAAGCAAAATCATTGTTTTTTTCTTTTAAAAATAATTTTCCACCGCAAATTTGAATTGATTTACAAATATTTGTTTGCATTTCTTTTGGAGAATATCTATTTCAATACGATGATTCTAAAAAATTTAATTCACCCCCATCTTCAACAAAAACAGAAGCTCCATCTTCTGTAATAATAGAAGCGTTTCCTCTTAAGATAACGGAAGATGCTTTTTTAACATGAAAAGTTGCGCCGGTTGCAATGCGCAAAACGGTATTGTGGTTAAGGATCAATGTGCCCTGTTCTTCCACTTTCAGCAAAGAGCCATCGCTTATGGTTAAATCTGCTGTATAATTACTGTTCAATGCGCCTAACTCTAAAACTCCGTTTCTAACTAATATTTCATTTCCTCCGCAAGTGTAAAAAACTCCATGAAGAAGGTTCGTTTTATCTTTATTGGCGTTTGGGTTAAGATAAAATTCCATTCGTTCCTGAATCCCTTTTTCCATATCATAAATCCCTATCCAATAATGATCTGTAAGTGCGAGCGAAATGTTGGGAAGCGCGTATAAGGAATGTTTTTTTTCGCCATCTCTCATAGGTATGTTTATAGGATAAGAATCTGTCCACTTAGAAAACCAAATCGGAAACTCTATTCTTAAAAACCCTCTTTCTTTTTTATTTACTGTGGTAAAAAATGGGTCTGAAGATAAATTGCCCATATACAGTGCATCTTCGTAATCTTTGATATTCCACACCACTCTGTTTTCAAGAAATACGCGGCTTACATCTGCTCTGTTTTTACATTCAGGTAATTGTGATAGTAAAATAGTATAATAGTGTCCCACATTTCGAAGTTGTTTCATCTCTTTGCGTTTTTTTACGGTTTGCAAAGGCGCGCAAATTTGTGCAAAAGTTAATTCTACATCGTCTTTGCTTTTCCATGAATAGTAAGTATGATAAGGTGTTTTTCTAATTTCAGAATCATCCCATCCGTGTATATTCAGGCAAGGGGTTCGTTCCGGTAAGTTTTTACCGGGTCCGTCCCACAAGTCATAAATAGCTGCAGCAATGTGGTATTCCGAACGAATTCCATTTTTAATAGTTTCAAATTTTCTTAAATTTTCATGGGTATAGCCGTAGGCATCTAATCCAAGTTCATTGTCTTCCTGCCAATTTGCGGCATCCAAAATCATTTGAATAGCGCCTGACCATCCTTCTATCCAGGTAAGCAAGCTTGTATTTTCATCTCTTTTTCTATGATTGTTTACGCCCCTTTCTCCCAATGGAATTTTTATATGGTTATTTTGCAAACGGTACATAGCATAATGTCCAAACTCATGAAAAACAGTATTTTCAGACATCCCGCTTTTCTTCCTCAAATGAATTACAGGATTTTTACAATAGATGTAATTGTTCGAGTAACTTCCTCTTTTGTTAATCTTAATGGTTAAGCCTCCTTTAATAGGAACAGATTGCTCCCGAAAATACTTTATTCCTTTCCGCACCCAATGCACGCTACGGAAAGCATCTCCAATAGAATTATTTCCTATATGAATATCCTTGTTAGTAATTACTCTTGTGTTATCTCCGTAATTTCCAATGAGATAGTCGTATTTATAAACGCCTCCGCTGTTTTTAGAACAAACGTTATAAGATCTGTTTGTTTTTGCAAGCACGCGCAAGAAGAGTTTTGATGTATTTGCTTTTTTTAGAGTTTTACTGTATGATATACTGTAATTTCCGTTTTCATCTGTATAGACTGAACCAAAGTTATAAAAAACGCCCGCGTTTTTACACCGCAGATTTACTTCAATTCCTGCCAATCCAATAGTGGTAATAGCGGTGCTGTTGTTTACATCATTTTTTACGGGTGCTGTTATTCTGCCTTCCACTGTTCCTGAAAGTTTATTCTTTTGTGCATGTAAGTTGAAGGGCAAAACCAATACTAATATTACACCCAACACAAAGGATAAATACTTTTTTATGGTGATATTGGTTGCGTATTTTAACATGTCGCAAAAATATAAAAATCTAAAAAAACAACCTTTTTTTTTTGTTAATCTTTTTGCATTATTTTTTTTCTAATTTTGCCGTTCAATTTGATTAAAAAAAACCAGTATTAACTAAAAACTTTTAAACATGAAAAAAACATTATTAGCAGCAATGGCGCTTATCGTTGCATTTGCATTCACTTCTTGTGATCCTGCTGAACTGACAAAAGAAGAAATGCTAACACAAAAAAAGGGTTGGGAGATGTTTACCGCCACATCCTCACCTGCTTACACTAATCTCGATGGTGTTACCAGTGAAAACCTTTTTGTATCCTATTTTGAAGCGTGTGAATTAGATGACATCCTCTATTTTCGTACGGGAGGAGCTACTCTGAATTTTGGCAAAAACATTTGTGACTGGGAAACAGGAAAAGAAAAGAATTTAGGAGAATGGAGACTTGCCGAAAACGATATTCTAACGTTTTATCTCCCATATTTTGTAGATAATGATGACCTTATGGTAAGACTTGAAGCAAAAGTTATTGTTATTGATGAAACCACTTTACAATTAAGAATACCTATTGCTGATATTGATAATAATCCGGCAAAAGCAAATTCTTTAAAAAGAGGTAGAATCATAGTTCCTCATGCAAACGCTAAAGTCGATCCAAAGTATCAATTTACTATAACCTATAAAGTGGCTAAGTAGTAGCTTTAGACAAACAGACACAAAACACATTAAATTTTTATAGTATGAAAAAATTATTTTTAATCCTCGCAGCAGCAACTTTTATGTTTGCATGTACGCCCAAAAGCCAACCGGTTGATACTGCTATTGAAGCAGATGAAGAAATAGCAGTAGTTGATGAAACTGTAGCTATAGAAGAACCGGCAGTTGCAAAACCGGCAGCTCCAAAACCAACACCTCCAAAAGTTGAGGTTACCAAAGTTGATGAACCGAAAAATGAAGAACCGAAAACTACCGCTGAGGAGACTAAAACTCCGCCCGATGAGCCTAAAACTAATCAGGTAAAACGCAGATAGAAGTTCTTATTTCTACCAAAAAAGCCCGCTTTCAAAGCGGGCTTTTTTGGTTAATCCAACAACCCAAACACCCTCTTCAACAAATCGTTTACCCGAGCAGTTACATCGGTTCTGATTTTGACCTCTTCGTTTCCAACCTTCAGAAAAACACCGTCTAAAGCCTTCTGTGTGGTATAAAGAGCTAAATTGGTTTCAATGGGATCTAAAGTAATAAGAGGAATTGCAGCTACCGTATTATAACAATCGGTAAAACCTTTCCAAACATCTTGTGCTGAAGTATTTAGAACTATTTTTTTAGTTAATGCATCTTCAATCACAGAGCGGCACACACCACACAATGGATCGTATGTTTTATCTCGAAGATAATTTGTGGCGGCTATGTTGTTTGAAGAAAAGAGAATAGATTGTGCGTCTTGTATGGTCATGTCTGTAATAGCATTAATCACAATAGGAACGACGCCTTCTATGGAGGCTTCTGCGGCTCGGTTAATGGTTAAGATCAACTGTTCTTCAATTCCTTTAATAACAGTGCCGAAACCGGGAACTTTTGAAATTTGTGTTACTATATTAGCTACATCGTCAGGTAGCAAGATTTTCACCGCTTGATCTAAGAGAAATCCGTCTTCCTTGCCCAATGTTTTCAAAGCGTAATTAGAGCCCACTTCTAATGCCGATTTTAACCCGTCTGCCATATCTCTTTCCGACACCGTTGATAAAGGAAACTCATCGCAACTAAATAATAACAAAAAAGATAAAAACAGGGGGAGTTTTTTTATGATATTCATGATGACTATTTTTTTAATTATTAACCATTAATTAATTCACAATAATACCTTTAATCACTTCTCCGCCCAATGTTTGATTAATTTTGGCAACAATTTGGGAGCGGCTGCCCAGCACTTCAAAACGGAGTGCTGCGTTAGGAATAGTAACGTAAAGTAGCCCACGTTTAGCAGTTATATTTTTTGTTTGTTTTGCAATATATTCTCCCACTGTTTCCGCCCATAAGGCCACCGCTTGCTGTTCGAAGAATAGGGAAATTTTTCCGTTTTGCGCAAAATAGTGTTGAATAAAATTTCCTACGTGTTGTGTGTTCATTGTTTTCATTTGGTTTGACGAAGTAGCATTCCGGGATAAGCAGCTTTGTTTTTGGTAAGTAAGGTGGAGATAATGGGTTCTCCTGTTTTCTTATTAACTTGTTTGTTTTCAGATTCTTCTCCTGCATTATAGCGATTGTCCCATATCTGTTTTTTATCCACTTTCACAATTCCTATTAGTTTATATTCCCTTTGATTTTTTTTATCATTCCATACAGGTTCCAATAATTGAAATTTCTCGCCACCCTTAAGCCCTTCTTTCATTCCAAACTCTGCAGTAAGGGGAGGATTGGTTAAAACGGGAAATTTCGGTTTAAACACTTCATAGTTTGCTTGCATTTTGGCAAACAAGTTATCAATATTACGAACTATTGTCAAATCAATGAGATTTTTCTCATCAACATTGAAGCCAAAAGGTGCATTTGCTCTACTAGTAGAGATGTCAGCGCCAATAAACACCATATCAAATAGAAGTGATTGGAATTTATCGTAATCAATTTTATCTTCTCCTACCCAACAATCATAGAATTGTGCCATTATGGAATCATTCCAATTTAATTTATACAGCATCGCCATAGTTCTTGCAGAGTAACCCTCTTTTGCTGCTTCGTAAGCAATTTCTGCAATACTTGAAGTCGTTTGCTCTCCCAGTAGTAGTGAAACAATTGCATTAGAAATCATCAATTTAAACTTTTCGATAGGTTCATTTTCATAGAAATCAATTTTACAAAACGACACAAAAGTATTTCCAATTAATTCTTCTCCGGCATCTTGTAAAATGGCTAACCCTCTTGTGGTTTGAGATGCCTCAAGCGCTTGCATTTCAGTAGCATTATAGGCTCCCCTTGCTTTTATCAAAGAGATATCGGCAGTTCCATCAGGCTGAATATTAAACCATTTTTCTAATAATTTATGTGCAAGTTTCTCTTCATCAATTTTTTTATTCACTTTTTCTATTAAAGCTAGTGTATAGGCTTTATTGTCAATATCCTCCAGCATTTTCTTTAAATTCGAAATTTTATTTGATAACTGATAGGTTCCATTTACATAATTGGTAGCAAACTCAAAGAAAGAAACCCCCGGTTTTCCTGCCGCAAATGTTTTCAAATCAACTTCATGTTGATTATATTTTTCAGGAAACGGGTAGTTTTCCCAAGATTTCATAACCTCAGATTCTTTTAAGATAGGATCATCGGTAGTAACCAACACTATATGTAGAGAACTTCTTCGATACTTGGTATCTTCAATCTCTTTTTTCTGTGCAAAAACCGGCATGGCAATGCATATCATCATCAAAAATAGAAAGAATCTTTTCATACAAAAATTAAATAACTTAACGAACTAACCAAAAAATGTTATAAGTTGTGGGTTGTTGGTTTGTACCAAAAGCAACGCCAACATCACGCCACGCATAGATGCGTTGTCTTTCAATATCCACACCATCTTGATACACCTTCATTACAAATTTCCAATCATCCAATACTTTACCTTTAATCTCATGATATAATTCATGAGCCTCGCCATAGCAACGTGCATCAGGATAAATAAAGCTCAAAAAGGCACCGGCTTTGCTTGCACCTGATGAATTTTGTTCTGCTGCCCAAGCGCTTTTAGCATGCGCTAAATTCACATCACACAAATAATCAATATATTGCTGAAAAATAATTTGAGTTTCATCTAAAGATCTTGAATAGCAATCCGGTACAGCTTCTGGAATTGAGGTTAAAAGATAGATAGCTTCTTCATAGTTTTTTTGTCCTGCCAAACTTTTAGCTTTATTGATAATATTGTTACATTGTGCCTCATAATACGCTATGATTTTTTGTTTTCCTATATCAATAAACTCTCTGAGTTTAGGAGAATTGACACTAATATTTTTAATTGCATCAATATAGGCTTTATCATCGTTGGTACCCACTCCTTTACAACTTATTGATGTGCTGGAAAAAATCTTTTGGTCGAAATAATCCGCTACATAAAAAGTGATCTCTAAATTTTGAGCGATTTGCTGTGGAGGACCGGGAATAATATCCTTAGTTAAAATAGCAGGAACGGCCGTAATAAAAAATCTTCCAAAACCTTCAAAAGCAGAGACTCCATGGGCAGTTGCAACTTGGGTTAATTTATTGGTTAGTACAGTTTTTGCCGCATCGGGGAAGCCGTTTAATCCTTCGGGAACAATAACGGACAAGGTAATAGCAGCGGGATCATTTTCAGTTTGGGCTTGTAACAAACTATAACTCATGCTCATAGCAACAAGCGCTGTAAATATAAGTAAGTATTTTTTCATTTTTATCTATTTTATGGATTAACTATTAATGTTCATTTTATTTTTCTCCAATAACTAATACCGTATTTCCAAGTCCCCGTGTCATTACCTTTGAAGTAATGTTACATTTGGTTTTCAAAAAGCGCATCAATTCCCTCACAAAAGCTTCTGTATCCATAGCTTGTCCTCTTGCATTATAAAGCGGTATCCTCACTTGTTCAAAAACAATAAAATTGGAAGAGGCATCCGACTTGTTGTATCTTCCTTGCACGGTGTTTTCATACATCCAGTTATCAATAATTTCGGTAAGTTCATAACCATCATATTCTGTTTCTAAGTCAATTCCTGAACCATCATCAAACACACGAATATCCACTCTAACTTCTCTTCCGTTAGTGAAAAGATCATCGAAATGTGCTTGTAATCTTGCATTAAAATTATCAATATGGTTCAGCACAGCTTCTTGCAGTAATACCGGTATTTCAGTAGAGAAGGAAGGTGCGCCTGTACCTGTTGCACCGGCGATCTGCTTATCGGTATAAGCATCAATTCCTTGCAAGTTAAAGGTAATAGATTTCTTAGGACCGGTTTGATTTACCGTCCAAGTTAATTGCATGATAATATCTGCTTTAGCAGTTCTTTTAATCTTGTCTAACGGACTTTCCGCCAATTCTGATCCCGATTTACTGGTGGTCATGTTGTCTTCGGCTGTACGTTGCTCAATAGATTTCAAAGTTGACTCAAGGTTTTTAAGAGGAAAGCCTCTATCAGCCATCAAGTTATTGAGGGTAGATATTACCAGCAACAGATCCGGATCCGTTTGCAGCGCTTCTTTGTAGTTTGGAATTTTTTGAGTGGTTCCTAAATTGTCGTATGTGATCATATACCCATTTTGAGTACACCACACATCAGAGGGAATGATCATAATAGTAGGTTTTTTGGCTTGTCCAAACAAACTGACAGCCAAGAAGAAAACGAATAGAAATAGCAAACTTTTTTTCATAACATTAAGGTTTTAGAATATTATCTTGAATTAATTTTTCTTTAAGATGGGCGTGTTTTACACGAACAATAACGCCGTATTTAATCTCGGCGCCGGTGCGTTGCCGAATAGAGGTACCCGGTCTTTTATCTTTATAGTTCACATATTTATCATAAGCTCCGTGGTCAGCAAAGAACTTATTAAAATAATCTCTGTATTTATCGTAAGCATTGACCTCCATCAGTATGGGTTTTACCTGACAATCGTTTTTACCTTTGGTAATTCCTTTAAAGATGACATCTCTGACTGCATTTTTGCGGGCTTGTTCCATAGCGTCCACTTTATTTCGTCCCACTCCCCATGCGCGCAGGGTATAAGAGCCATCCAACTCTGTTCCTAAACATTCTGTTTCATAAGTGTAATGTGCACCTAATCGGTTGCTGGTATTACACGACATGATCAAAGCGCATAAAGCGCAACCGAAAATAATAATAATGATTTTTTTCATAATAATAATGGATTACAAATAATTAAAAACCTGATGATAAACCTTTAATAATACCGGCGGCTTCGAGGTCTTTTCTTAAATTATCTTTGGAAACAGCGACCACTACACCTACTTTATACTCTTTCCCTATTTTTAGCACATCAGTACTAATAGGACCTGAAGTAGTTACATACTTCATATAATCGCCGCCATCACTAAAGAATTTCTTAAAATAGTCAGCATTTTGCTGCTCAATGGTAGGGGTTCCTGCAATAGCTCTTTGCGACTGGCAACCGGCAACAGAATTAGCGCCAAATCCTTTAAAAATGACGCCATGCACAGCATTTTTCTTTGATTGTTCAAAGGCAATAACAGGTTTTTTTGAAAAACTCCACACTTTTACTAAATAGCTACCTTCAACACCAACGCCTGCACATTCTATTTCATAGCGAAAAACATGGGTATCTTTATCTGCTTTCTTTTTGGCTTGAGAAAAACCTGAAAAACAACACAAGATAATGAGTGATAAAAGAATAAATTTTACTTTTTTCATAACATGATAGATTTGGTTAATAGATTTGGTTAATAGATTTGGTTAATAGATTTAGTTAATAGGGTCTTTGAGATTTAGAGAATGCAACTCGCACTTTAATCCCAACGGTCATTAAATTTATCCTGTCAGCAGCTTTTAAAATGGTAAGTTCATTTAGATCTTCTTGATAAATATAGTTTCCGTAAGATTTTCGGCTGTCTTTAATCGGATCGTTTAAGCCGCAGTCGAAAAAGGCGCCGGTGTAGATGGCTACATTATTTCCTAACCTAAACTTTACGCCCAGTTCTACTGCCGCCATTGCCATTATACCAAAATCCATTTTCCCACTGCTCTGATTGCCTGCAAACACGCCAAAACCTGGTGCTTCTTGTGTTCCGGCAGGAGGTCCCATTTCAAATTTACCAATGTTTTCGAGCGTTTGAATACTTGCTTCATATTTGTTATTAAACAGAAAGAGTACTTTAAGCCCTGCCATAGCATAGAAACTTGGTTTTGGGCTTTGTTTCCAGCCCCAATACTGCTTTTGTTGTGTTTGATATTGAAGCATTACAGGAATACTCATAAAGATCGATTTATGGATCTCAGTATAACCGGATAAGGTAGTATGCAAATCGTAAAAGCGTACCCTACCCTGGTCATCAATTGTAGAGAGTTGGGGAGTAATCGTTTTGAGATTAGCAATTTTTGATTTGACATTGAAGAAACCAATCCCAACGCCGACATGTATCCCTATCTGTTGGCTCAAAAATCCTGTAAATCCTGCTCCGAAATCACCGGTACCCCCTATTGAAGAGTTCCCTTTTGACAAGGGTTGAAAACAATAGGTAGAGATGGCTCCTGCGGCGTGAACTGAAAATTCCGCCGGAGCTTTCTGAGCCATTAATTGGAAACTGCTTATTGCACAGATGAGCAAAAATAATTTTGTTGCAGAGGTTCTTTTTTTACTTCTTTTCATTTTTTTTTATTTTTTGAATTATTATTTAACAGATCGTTTTTTCTTAAAGTTCTTTACCTTACAATTGTAACTTTTCCTTCCCTGTTGTCGTTTCTAATGAAATATATTCCGGAAGGGAGGTTGAGGTTGAGGGTGGCAATGTTGCCGGTAGCCATCGTTTTGCTCAAACAAACACCATACTGATTATAT
>Ga0123353_10005681_pt1 | contig 16439 bp, 9 predicted proteins | sample TergutLab28metaG_3_FD_92763 | JGI IMG/M metagenome (GOLD analysis project Ga0123353, IMG submission 92763) | Labiotermes labralis P3 segment gut microbial communities from Petit-Saut dam, French Guiana - Lab288 P3 | ecosystem: Host-associated > Arthropoda: Insects > Digestive system > Gut ... | reverse complement strand
TATAAAAAAATAAAAAAATTGACACATGCCTAGAGAAAGTAAATTTTGTTTTGTGGGGGTTGGGGGGGGGGGGGGGGGGGGGAACAAATGAGAAAATGACAAGAGTAAGGAGAAGGGATATATAGGGGCAAGGTATCTTAGTTTAACTACAAAGAATTTTAAATACTGGATTATGCATATCCAACAACACATTACTGATATGAATCCCAGAAGTGCCACCTCTCTAAACATGATCTCTCTAATTCACTCATACATCTGTCATTTTTAGACAGCTTTAGAATGCATGTGGTATCTTCTAAGTTGCCATAAGCATCTCCAGTTTCTAAAATATGCTGCGTATATTTGGACTTAACATGTGTCAGACTATGGTTTCTATGTGTTCTTTGTACTGGGTGTTAAATCCTTTACCATTGTGACATTTCTTATCTCTCTTTAGTGTTTTAATTGGTGATGTCAGTTACTAAGAATATATAGCACTGCCTGTATACAGAGGAATATCAGTACAAAGCAGTGGTGAGAATACAACAGCAACAGCAGTAAACTGTCCTACTGCCAGAAAAGTAAACACCTCAACTACACCATGGGAAAAGCCTGAATTCTTGCACTGTATTAGTTGATTATGCCCCCTCCCCCCCAAGGTGGTTACCCAAATGAGGGAGAGGCACTAGATGTCGGACCAGGGGCTCGCACTTTAATGGGCCATCGGTCCTTAGGGCCGCCGAACCCGGTATTATTGACTCTCGTGGGGAGTAATTAGTACAAATGTGAAATAAATAAATCCAGATTACATTATGCAATAAAACTAAAAAAATGTATATTGATGAACTCAACATTAAACAAAAAAATGAGAATAACAACAGTAGCATTCAGAATAGTACAATGTCAACACTATGTTTGGAACTCACAGACGATCAGTAAACAATACAATCAGCATAACCATCGGCTGAAGGTAAACTTACAATGTGTACGTTATACATTAGAAAGAAGCAATACCTCAAAAAAATACATAATTTTGACTCAACAAAAGAGAAGAAACTAACCCAACTTACAGAAGGTGAGTCTGCATCAGCTCCCCAACACAGGCACTAGACAGACATCGGGAAATGCCCCCCCCCCACAAAAAAAAATAATAACAATAATAATTGCCAAACCAAATTTTACCTTATTGACATCCCCGGATGCCTGCGTAGTCCTCACGAAGAAAACTCAGGGTGCAGTCTCCCTCTCTTTCAGGATGCCTGGCCAGGCCAGAAAGAAAACACAGATAACTTAACAAAATCACCAACATGAATGCCAGACCCCTATCCCGCAACCAACGGAGAAAACTCGGGTGGTAACACCCTCACCCTTCACTTTCCCACGATAGCCAAATCGGCAGACGATAGCCAAATAAGGAGCAGGAGAAAGGAGAAAAACCAGTACCGGTCCAACCTCCAGGAAACAACCTTGAGCCGGCCAGAGACAGACGGCTCAATTTCATGATTCCATGTGCATGTATGTCTTGCCATATTGTATCAGTTCAAAGAAAGTGAATAATGCTTTTAGTGTGCCTTAGGAATATTACTGTACAAATTTACTATTACTACCTCATTGGTTTAAAGCCTATTGTCTTAAATGATATTCATACTTTGCAACTTTGTAATTTGTGTTGACTGTACTGAGCTGTTAATGTTCAAGCCAATTGTAACTGTACACTCTGGAATAGAGGTTTTGTAATTTATATGCTGGAAAACTACAACTGACAACTGGTCTGACAGGAATTTCATGTATTTCAATTTTTGGTCTAAAATTTGGTACACCATGGTTTAAAGTAACATGCTTCCAATTACAATTCTTATCAATAATGTACAGAATTAGTTTACACATTATCTCTTATTTCCTTTTGAAACTAATCAGTCATTCTTGCATCTCTGGGAATTTGTGATGTTTGGTTCCATATAATAAATCAATGTACTCTTGCTACATACCCTGACAGCTTTATAATGACTAGAGTATTCCCTTTATCTGCCGCTGAAACAATAATGCCACCATCATGTACTCTCACATTTATTCCATTAATTATGTATGTCATTACTTATTACAGGGTTCCTCTTGCAGCTTTTATTGAATTTTACCAATCTGTAAGTGTTTAGCAACCTGGTATCTTTGCAAGTCTTTAACTCTCATACACTTTGTCAACAGCCATTTCTGTTATTCATACAAGGTTTTCTATCCATTCTATAGGTTTCCCACGTACGGTGCAATTCACGCCCCTTCTCAAGCAATACAATTTCATCTGCAGTGAATTCTATGCTATATTTGTCATCTGCTCTCTTACATAGTTCCACATTTTCATTTTTTAAATTCCTCATCTATACACTTAACAGGTATTTAATTCATGTTATCTTGCTTACTATACATGTCATTCTCTACCTTTAGGCTACTATTTTTATTAAAATGCAACCAAACCATACCCCATCCTTTAGGGGAAAGGATGCACAAAGCCTGGTCTGTGTGTCTATTTTCATAGATAAATCTGATTTTGGTCCTAAGTGTTTGGCTCCTCTGTCTGTTCTGTGGAAGATGAATTATGAGGGACATTACCTCTTGCATATTTAAAACTGGATTCTTCCATAAACAAGTTTTCTTAATATATATTAGCATTACAGATTAGAACTTGGTGCTAGATATTGAAATATTTGTTCAAGTAAACAGTATGACTACATTACTGATCTCATATTTAACACATCCTGTTATTAGTTAAAAATCAAGTTTATTGACCTCCTTCACCCAACTACGTTTACCAAGAAGCAAGTATTACTGGCTAAGCAATACGTTTGGGTACACACAGAACCATCTTCAGGCCCACATACTCACTTTGTAAGCATAAAATTAATGTGTCATATACCATATGTAAATAAAGTTAATATTTTCCATATACAATATTATACTGTTTGATGTCAGTGGCATCTCATGTGCTGAAATCACATTTACATATTACAAAGCATACCAAGATGCACTATTCGCAAATTCAAAACATAAAATGATAAACATCTTGTTTCTTGTGTTATTTGATAATGCTGTTAATTGCTAAGATGACACAGTGTCAATGACAGATCAAAACGAGACAAACAATGCATGTGTAATGTAACACTGTAGCATATAATGTTCATACCTCTGCAGCTACCATACAGGCCTGACACCATTTCACTCGCACACTGTGCTCTTACAGCGATTTTATATCACTGGCCCAAAAAAAAACCTGTACTTAGGTCTTCACATAAAGATTCCAGTGCTTTTTTCCAACTGTAACCAAATTTCCAGTTTATGAGCAGATTTTAATGAAAGTCTCCACTACCAAATGTCACATAAATCCATCCAGTGGGAGCAGAGTTCATACATGCAGACAGACAGACATGGAAAAGGTACCAGGCTCTTTTCACAAGTATGCAAACATGCCTAAAACTCTGTATGGAGCACTAGTGGAATAACACTGGATGGGGAAAAACTGAAGTACCCTGAAAAACCTGTGCCACTTTCTCTACCTCTAATCCAACATGGACTTACCTGGGTTTCAACCATGATCTCTGTGTATGTTAAACCATCAAATGATGAAGCAAATTTCATATACCAGACCCACAAATATTGGTCCTTAACAGCCTCCTGGCCTGCAGCCCAAAAAACATATTTTACATGTTTAGGCAACAGGGATATTTAACTGTATTTTTAAAACAAGCTGCACAATCACTGTTCTTTTCCCCACAAAATGATGTGCATTTCACAATTTTTTCCTTTTGGTTCATATAGTATTCATACTTTATATAAAGTGTGCGATAAAATTTAGAAGTCCACACCCCAGCTGATAAAGTCCAGCATAACCCTACAAAATTTAGTCGTCTGGTCAACCTAGACTTTGAAATTTGTGCAGCCTTGTGCTAAGATGTCATAATGATTTTAATACGAGCAATAATACTTGAAACTTAGTATACACTACGGTTATAGTTACTGATACGGCTATGAGTCTGAAAGCTGAACTCACATCATACATGATACACTTGGTTAATGTTACAGAAAAGGCATATGTGAACCTAAAGGTTGTAACATGTGCAACAAAACATTTCACCCAGTCAGTAATTCTTGCAAACTGGTAAATGAAGGAATGTGACAAAACAATTATTCTTGATTTTTTACTAAATATACAAGATGCACAACTGTAAGACTGAGGCAGATACTATTTTAAAATTATTTCAATTCTGGATATACAAATCAAAATTCAATGTCAATGAAACACAGAGGTAGGATGGGACATATTATAATCAGTTCCATCACTTCAGAAAACTTCAGAAGTTGATGCTGTCATGTTGGTATTTCTCACCACACAAAACATGTTAACGTATTTACGAACTTCAACAGAATCATGCAAAAGTGCAGAATAAAATATTATGACACACTACTCTATTTGTTGATTTTCATCTACCACCACAGGGGTCCACAAATTTTCCAAAAAATATAGGAGCCACCTCCAAATTCTAGGCACCAGACAGGTGATATGAAGCAAGTCCCACATCAAGAACTCACAATTGTGGAATGACCTATGAACCTCACTGCTTTATGGCGCTATTTGCTCAGAGCATGTGTACTGATATGCAATTTTAGTGCAGGAGGTAACAAAATTGCAAGAACTATTTTGGCCATATTAGATGCCAGCTTACAAAATTTATTTACCTGTGTGATCAGGTTCCTTGGATTTGTGCACCCCTGTCTTAGTAAATGGTCACACTATCATGTCTAAATGTTCAACGACATGAAAGTTCATTACTGCCTACATCAGCACACACACACATAGCCTCTTCCAAACAGAGTTCTCCACAGTGCTTCCTCTTCCAATATTCAGTATTATAGTTCATTAATTTATCTGTTCAGCGCATATATGTTGGGAACTTGACTTCAGCTTGACAATGGGACAAACTGTACATTACACCGGACGAAAGCAACGTAGAAACTAGATCACATATTATGATTACTTTTCCACATTCTCTAACAAACATTATTTTTCCTACAGAAACTGAGTGAAGAACTGTAAACAGTTCAGTACTAGACCAAAAATAAACTATTATATAGACTAATGGGTTTACATAACCTATAACCTGCATAAATGAAACTCACTTTTATCATTATCATCACATTCCCCTCCTTTATTGACAGACTAATCTAATCTACATGTTCTGCGGTTTACGTTCGCGTACACTTAGTAAGCACTACGATGATGAAGGCACTATTTACAACACCTCTGTAAACGCTGATTATCCTAAGCCTGAGGTCAGATATTTATACGAAACAAATGTTTATTACATCGTGTAATTACACACGTGGCTTCGACGACTGCACCCACCACCATGACATTTTGTGCTAGTTTTTAAAATTATTGGACGCTTGCAAATATCGAAGTAAATAATCAACTAACTTAAAATATAGTTACCCTTTCAGTTTCATTAGTGGATAATTTTCCGCATTTAATTTCTAAGAAATTTACAATTTTCTCGATGCACTCAACGCCACACACCACCATCTTGCAGCGAACGAAAACGTACGGATGATGAAGTCATGTGATCAGTGCGGTATTGTATGTTACTGCAAAGAAACAAGGCTGAACAAACGCGGTTATGAAACACTACAATAATGTTATTTATGTACATGTCCGGAACACATTCACACTTCTACTATGTTCCTTCAAAGTGGAACACCAGATGTTCTTTCCTAATTTGCTACTATGTCGACCTGCTCTTTCAGTGGAACCGAAAACGAAGGCATATTCCACTACAAAATTTACCATGCGCACGCTATAAGGTTGTATTGGGGAGTGTGGTTCCACCCATTAACCTAGGCAGCAGAAGGCGGTAAACGTTCAACATTATGCCTAGTAGCTTAATGTTCAGGGAAATACCCTCTTATACCTATTGAATTGGGCTGGGTGAGTCCCAGAACGGGTCCGGACGCTTAGGACAAAAAAATACTGCCCATCGTGAGACTGGAACAATTACTCGATTGTCCGGCCCTTAGCCTAGTAAGTGACAAGATATTTAGGCAGATAAAACTTTTTTACTTCTGTCTGAAATGTTTTTCATGTTTATGCATATTGCATAGCAAATACAATAAATTATGAAATGTATGCATAGTGAAAGTATTTTAGCATGGTTGCTTCCCTGCAAACGACTGTGGCCGCACTCTTTACGGTCTCCTCCTCCTCCTTCTCGTTACCCAGTAACAGTGCTGCAATCTATGCGCATGGCCACACAAGCTCCAATGAAACGTATCTGAAATAAGGGAAGTTGTCCTTGTGCATACAATTATGGCATGTTGAACAATTTCACATCACGGCCGTTTTCCTTGCAGGGAAAGAGCCCTAGTACCCGTTGAACTGAAGATTGTGTGGTCGGTTGTGCCACAGGGCAAATTTCAACACACTGGTAAACATAAAAATGTCTTTCCCATCCCAGAAATCAAACTGTCTTCTAGGTTTTCCTGCCCACAGCAGCGTCACTATGCTGACTGTCCTATTCTGGCTTCCTAGTCATTCTTGTATTTCCATTCTTGGTGCATGGTTCTTACATTATACAGTGATACCTCGGCTAACGAAGATAATTCGTTCCGGAATCACATTCGTTAGCCGAAACACACATACAGACGGAAAAGATAAGCTCCTGGAATGGCCCAATCGTTCACGTTTGCTGCTTTATGTTAGTTCGCGCATCCACTAAAACATTCCTTAGCCAAGTCCGAAAAACAGCAAAAAAAATCTTCGTTAGCCGAAAAATTCATTAGCAGGGTCACTCGTTAGCTGAGGTATCACTGTACAAAGTTCCATTTTATTCCCCTAACTTGTGCATACATCTTACACATGAAAAACTGTGCATCTGCACAGTAATTCATGCAGACCTGCTGGTAAACTCATCTGTACAATTTTCTCATTTAAATAAAGACTTGCCATTAAATTTGTCCCACCTAAATTACATGTTTTACATAACTGCACTGCCAGTAACTGAGTAGAACTGATGGTAGATGAAATAGATTTGAGTACAAAATGCTGGTGTCATATTCTGACAGAAAAATTAATCAGAGCAAGACTTGTCCCAGTGGCTCTCAGTCCATCAAAATCCTACATGGACTACCGTGGTGTCAAATGTGAACCTCTGCATGAACCATTGCCCAGCCCAATCTAAATTACAACTGTCATTACACAACAATTTGAAACATTCTCCAACCAAATGTCATTAAACTTACTCAACATTTCTTCAGTCATTGTTTGTATATGTACAGATGGACAGACAGACATGGATTTAGTGTTGCTAACAGGTGCTCCTCTGGCATATGAATGCACCCAGCAACTGAAGAAAAATATCAGTCTAACTGCCCAGACACATTCAAATTTGTAGAATAACACTGGGCTTCAGCAACCTCCAAAGGAACTTCTCACCAAAATACAGCAAAGAAAAACGAAAGATGTGGTAGATAGGCAGATATTGCATGCCTATAAAGCTCATCATATTTTGTTAATGAGAAACTAACATGACAAATATTCACTAGGAGGAAAAACTGTATCTTTGATCTTTGATTAAATGCAGGTTATGCATAGATTAAACCAGTATTAGTTGAAGGTAAAGGTAAAGTGATCCTGTTACAGGCCCGGTGTGGCCCAGAGGGTGTGTAGAGGTATAGCTCTACTCTTCCATGACCGCGGCACTAGAAGGGGGTAAGTGGTCAGCAGCACACCCCCAGGAAAGACCTGGTACACATTTTACAGGAGGCTAGGTGGGCCCCATGGCCAGTCTGGAGGGGTGGAAAACCTCATTCCCACTGGGACTCAATTCCAGACCGTCCAGCCCATAGTCAGTCGCTATACTGACTGAGCTACACAGCCCACAAACCAGTATTAGTTACAACTTAAAACTGAAAAAGTTCTTACTCTGAACATTGCTTCATGCTTTCGGATGATAATAATTTTGGATTTCAGCTCCAGTTTATGAATTCGAAAAATGTAAATACAGTTCATTATAAAGGAGGGACAGGTAAAATTCAAAATAACTAACCCCATTTTTTGGCTTGTAACGAAAACATCAAAGATGATGATGATGACAACACCAGCAGCAACAATGAAAAAAACATCATGGAGGATAAGGAGGAGAAGCAACACCTTCTTCCCCATCCTTGGAATTATGAACCTTCCAGTCATCCTAATTGTGGTGGATTTTGTGTTTATTTTACATGGCATGTATGACTGTTTACAGTTAAAAATATTATGTGATTCCAGTAAAAAATGCTACAAATTATGTTAAAGTATATGTTTGAGACAAGTCCTTTGTATTTGTTTGAATTAGTTGTCATTTTTTCAAGGCATGTCCTCTATATATATACGTATTTAGAATAAATATAAATATAGTTATACATACAGAAAGCATATGAAATGAAAGTGAAAAATAAATCAGCACTGAGGAACTGAGGAGACACAGTGCTGAGTACAGTGATCAAGTGAGAGAAGGTATAGCATGTATAAATAGCTGTGAGATTTTAGGTTCTCACAATGGTAACTATTAAGATAACAGTCTCCTTGGACGATGCAGGAAGTCTTCTCCACACACTCCAAGACCTGGTGTTTAGCCTACTTAATACAACCATCACATATGCTTTTCCAGAGCACAGAAAACTGTCCCTTTCAGGGCCTTTTCACTTCCCCTTTTCCCACTCCCTCTATATTATTTACCTTTACTGTGCCTTAATAAATTATAATCAATTTTCATATTTTTATTGTGACATTGTCCTATCATTAATTTCTCCTCTGTTGTTCTGTTACAGGCTACTGTGTCACTGGGTGATTGGTGTCTGGTATCTCAAGATAGTGATGTGTTCTTTTCATCAAGGGTTGTAAAGTCCACAAGGAACGACATGGACATTGTGTCCCTCAAAGATAAGACCACTATGCTGTCTCAAAACATCTGGCACCCATCACTCAGTGAGAGACTTCCACATCCCAGAAGAACAGAAGACTCAGATGCACCAATGTAAGTGTGTTAAATCACATCATTCCTTTTGTTCACTTTTCTACAAATGACCCTTTCAGATCCATACTTTTCTTATAAGTTTTCCTTACTTCTCTTTTCCTCTGCTAGTCTTCTGTCTCCCCATCTCTCAATCTTCTTGCTTGTCTGCCTTCTCATCCCCAGTATGCAATTATTTCATTTCATTTTTAATTTTATTTGCCCATTTCACTGAATTTCTCCCTTCACTTTCCCTTCTCTGCTTTCCTGATCGCTACCTTCAGATATAGCCCCCTTACAGTCTGTTTTTCATATGCACCCTTATTTCTACCCCATCTCCATGGCTCAGCCACAGCCCTGTCCTGGTCCACCCTCTCCCAATATATGCACTATTTTCCACATGCAGCTTAATCACCTACCTGGAAGATGAGGGCAACAGGATTCTTTGGAACATATTTTGAAACCCTAATGAACTTCCTCAGGCTACACAGTCACATACCAGAAGATGACAATCCTCATAACAATGGTTGATTATTCACGTGGTATGTTGTTCCATGCCTGCTTTAAAACATACTGTGTGGAAACCATTGATTTCTGCAGTGTTGTATCACAAATACAGTGTTTAATTCTTTAAAATGTAAAAAAAAAGCATCACATCATTAAGATGTGTGGTACAGTGAACATTTAGTTCCATACACCCTTAAATCTGTGCACCAAATGGATATAGCCAGCTTTCAGTGCTGGCCACTTTACTCCCACAAAAAGGGCGCCTGGTACCCACTGGTAATGAGAGTGGTTGTCCTACAGAGGTAGTCTGAATGCTACGCAGCCAACAGAATTTCTGCTCCAACTATTAGTCAAACATCATTTCCTTTGGTTAGCCAGTCTGTTTGTCAATATACTGAATGAGCTATTCCAGCTTTTTGAAAAACATACACAAAGTTCTTTTAACAGAAAGTAAAAACTGCACAACACAGAACCATCATTAATATATGAGTGACCCTAATTTACACCCACAAAATTAAACCATATTACACAAGAAACCTGTACATTCTGTGATTAGCCGCTGTCTGTTTGAACATCCACTTAGCACAAATACACCTATTCAAGGGCATGCCATTGCACTATATAAAAGCTGACAAACATGGTTCAGCTTGTGTAATATTCCTCAAGTGAGTGCTAGAAGAAATAATATCCATTGCTTCACTTCAACACTGCAATGATCCACGTAAGTCAGTTTATTGAAAGGCAATGATAAATAGTTCATAGTCTGTCATAAATAAGATTTAAGATAATGGATCATAAGGCACTGTGAATGACACAGAGAACCTTTGGCACTGGCGGTACATCCTGAGTAGAGCTCACCGAAATTCTTGGTTAATTTTAAATTGGTGTTACATAAAACACACAATCATACAAGAATTCTCTGCCATGAAACTATGAGACAAGGTCAAGAAGTATAATGCAAATATAATGCAATTCTTCTTGCTTCACTCTCAAGTAAACAAATTGGTCATATAATTACAATAAGGCCACAAAACCATAATTTACATAACTTTCAACCTTATTCAAGTTTAAATATATGCTGCCCATATGGTTCACTTTTATTACAGCATAGTTTCCCAGAAACAGTGTGCAACATTTGTGATTATAGTGTTTAACATTTTTCAGACAGGTGAATATTTACAAATGTGCTTGAATATATGTTTATTTCACTTAAAGTGACTGTCAATTTTGTCTGTTTTGATCAGAATTAACAATGATCATAAACCTTAGTGCAGACTACACTGCAATTTAATTTCTTAAGATGCTGATAGTCACTCAGCTAGTCAAAAAATATCAAGGCTTTTATGTAACGTGAAGTTCATTGTTGTGTATACAGATGCCTGCTATAATACCATATTTTGACACAGTGAAACCAGTCAGCATTTTTAAATGACTTTTCTAAATAGTCATTTATCATTAACTTCCCACCTACACCTAGGTCGCCCAGGCTGTCTCTTCCTTGTGTGTTGTATTACAGAAATTTTGTATGCATTTCATTCCAACATGCATACTAAATGTCTGTCCCACTTCATCCTCCTTAATTTGATCACATGAATAGTATTTGGTAGAGTATAATTAGGATTGCACTCATTATACATTTATTACCTATCTCTCAATCATTCCATCTCTCTTTTATATCCAAGTACTTTCTTGAGCATCTTGTCCTCAAATGCTGTCAATGTGTTCTTCCCGTAGGGTAAGAGATTAAAGTTTACAACCATATAAAAGTTGCATATATATAGTAATCTACATGTTCTGGTGCAGGAAATTTGATATGGTTCTGAACTGAATTGTAGCAAGCATTTCTCTTTTTTAATTTTCTATTAATTTGTTCATATATGTAATGGTGATTTATTACTCTACCATTTTTTAATGATTTACTGGTTTCTGTATTTTAAAGATCCAGCACAAAATGACACATTCAGCCAGCAGACAACTACATCCTGTCTATAAATGGATAGGATGTAAACAATGTATTATTTATAAATGTGAATATTAGGTTGTTTAAACTTAGTATTATATGATTTATGTCTAATTTAAGACAGGCTCATTTACACAAAGTTCATGAAAGTTCATTCAATAAATAATTGAACTGCTATAGATTAAATGGTCAGGGTAGGGAGAGGAATATTTTTCATCATTATTTGTTTCTTGGTTTATTTAATGATGTTTTAGCATTACTCAGGTTAGTGAAAAAAGACAAATGACTGGATTATTACAATTAGGAATGTGGAAAAGATACGAGAGGAAATAGCTGGATCCAATTTCATATGCATGAAATGGACTACAAAAACCAATAATGAACCTCAGTCAGGTAACCAGTTTCCAGATGAAATTTAAACCAAGCACTTCTTGAATATGAACGAAAATTACTGCTGATGTTCAATAACTCCATTTTCTTTATGTGCAAGAATGAATCTGAGAAATTAAGTTAATACTATATGACGTGAATTCCATTTGGAAATGTTGAGTGCTTCCTCAACAAATCTACATTGGATAAACCTGTAGTTATGGTTATCCAAGTATTATATTGCTGTTAATAGACAGTGTCAAATTTGTCATGTTCCTGAGCATATCAGCTGCATGGAATGTACTGAAAGGTGCAAGATTTCTATGTGATAAACCTGCTGTGCTCAGGGACATTACAAAAGGGACACTATATAAGATGGCCAGATGTTGATTCATGTGTACATACACATATGTAGAAGGGGTAAACAGAAAGTAGTGCCTCCTATTTTTTGTTTCATGCTGTTTACAAGTTCCACATGTGAAAATTTGACAGAATTTCAAAACAACACTCCTGAAGGCAAAGTTGTTTTTCAATGTGTCTCCTTCTGGTTTAACAGTCTTCTTCCACCTTTGAACAAGAGCACATATTCCTGCCTAGTAACAGTTGGTCTCCCTCCTCTGAAGCTACTGCCACAAGACATCTTGCAATGCCTCATCACTGGCATATTGGTGTCCTCATAGGCTTTCTTTCAAAGGACTAAACAGGTGATACTCTGATGGTGCAAGGTCAGGACTTTTGGGTGGATGTAGCAACCATCCATCCAAAATTTGTGATGACCTCTGGCACACACATTTGTGTGCAGCCTAGCATTGTCATGAAACAGCAACACATCAGGCATTTTCTTTTGGGATACAATAGACAAAGGCAAGCATTCTGACTTCTCAGAGTTTCAATACAGCAGTCAGAGTTCACAGTTGTCCCCCTTGGCAAGAAGTGCACAAGAATAACACCTTTCTCATCCTAAAAGCTGAAACCACAATTTTTTCAGCTGACAGTGTACTGAATTTATACATCTTTGAGATGCAAGTCCATTGATTGCCATTTGGATTCGGGTTCTAAATGGTGGATATCCACATGAAAATCTATGACAGCAAGCCCTTCCAGTGTTGTAATTGTTCAAAAGATCAGCAGCCTTGGTTTCCTTCTCTCTTTATGTATATCTATCAGCAATTGTGGCATCCATCTAACACAGACCTGGTAATGGCTAACCTCTTAAATAATTTTCATTGCACTGCCTTTACCAATGGATATGAGGGAGCATAAATCGTTGTTATTATGTGACAGTCCCCACAAGTCGTTTAATTAGCTGGCAGATGATATGAGGCACGACTGCAATGCACACACAACCACTCTGTGGTTTCTCATACATTGCTGCTTTGCCTCTTTTGGCTTTTTGAATCCATCTTACCCATCATCAAATAGTACTATTATCCACAGTAGCTTCATCATACACTAGCAAACATGCATGAATGCAAGTTGTATTCCCATTTTCGGCAACCAAAAACTCTATTGCTGTTCATTGTTTCAAAAAATCTTTGCAAAATTAGAATCAACTGTAGTGCTGCCATCTGTCTGGCAAAACAGCTGCAACTAATAAAATAGGCTCGAGAATGTTCAAGGGCTTCAGTGACATAGTGGTTATTCCAAAAAGGCATACAAGGAGACAAAAAAATAGCAGGCATTAACTTTTGACTTCATTTCGTATTTTTACGTGATGTTGACAGTTTCAATAGCAAGGTACATATTTCTCAATAATTTTTGTATGCTGTTAGTAGCAGTAACTAGAAAAATACTAGAACTGGCATTATTTTACATGATTTGTAGGTGCTGTGTACTTTACTGGTGCTGGTGAGTGCAAGTAACAGTCAGACTGTAACTGATGAGTCTGCTACCAACAATGCAATGCAACAGGCATCAACTGGCAACCTACCGCTACAGTCTTCAGTGACCAATAATCCATTAATACAATCTTCAACAAACCATAATCCTGAGCAACACAAAACAGTTACTGAAAAGCTATTACCAAAATATTCAGTAGTCTATAATCCATCTCTACAACACTCCACAACAGATAACCCATCAGTGCAGTCCTCATATGAGACACTAACCACCACAGAAACAGAAAATACATCTACAAAGTATGATGACCTTCAAACATCAAGTCTAGTATGGGGCTATATGATGCCACGGTGGGGTTGGGCCGGTAGACCTTGGTGGCCTGGTGGATTTGGATGGTGGTCTGGTAACCCAGGATGGTGGTATGGTGGACCTGGAGGGTGGTATGGCAGACCTGGATGGTGGTATGGCAGACCAAGATATTTCTATTGATCAAAAAAAGATCTACGTTACCCTCAGTTCTCCAAATGATAAAGTTCTTCTGCCTCATCTTCCTCTGTCATCCACTGTTTATATATGAAGTCTACTAATGTGTCAGAATTATCTATACATACAATTCACAACAGTCATTTCATATTTATCCTTTATACCACATACTTGGAAGGAACTATGATATTATTACAAATATTTTTATGTATTATGTCTAAAATCAAATAAATATGTGTAGTTTAATATTCATTTAAAATGTCTGGCACTGTAACAACTATTTTGGAATATTTAACAAATTTACTATGTTGAAAGTTTTGAATTTGATAAAATTATTAATGTAATATTTAGGATAGTCCTGTAACTTTCTTAATTTAGAAATAATAATGATAAAATATTTGTTTCCTTGTACTGAATCACGTGACCCTTCATAAACAAATAACAGATACATTGAATTTAAATATTAACTACGGAGACTGGATGCAAATGTTTGAATATTTTTGGAATAACTATTAACATTGGAATTATCACCATATCACATCACCCACACCTGTTCTAATTATTAAAGTACTTAATTACTGTTTTTACAACTTCTTAGAACTTAGCATCAATTCACTGGAGTCCCTTTTGACCACACACTGTCAGCATTATGAAGTTAGAAGCCCAGCAATGAAAGTGTGTAGTCAGAAAAAAGAACCTGTCTTTTACAGTACAATAGAATGTACTGTAAACAGATGGAAGTTCAAGATATGATATGATTGTTATTCCAGCTTATCAGAAGAACATGCTTATAGAAACTATCTCTCCGAATTAATAACAGTGTGCATACACAACTACATAGAATGCTTGTCACCAGGCTAAAGATACTTACTGGCAAGATTTCAGCTGTTTACATAATTATATTTTTTGAACATTAATTAAACACTGAAACCATAATACACTGATGAACATACGACTGACCTCTCAGTCCAGTGGCACAGTTGTATGTAACTGCAATTTATTTACCGTTTTGTACTGCCACATGGCCTAAAGATAACCATTTTGGTCAAAACAAATAGCTACACATGGTCTGACTAATTGATGCCAAGTATTAACAAAGCCATTGAGATGGTCATCTAGCATTTATTTAATATCATAAAATACAGCAGGATGCCAAGCATTAAATTCTTGTCTAATGATAGGTATATCTCAGGCCTTTTACTGAATATTATACAAGTAAGTTTTCTCACTTTATGTTAATCACATATTTTGCAAACAAATTCAAACTCTCTGTTGGATTCCATTTGCAGAATATTCTGCTGGTGAGTTACACTACAACATTTCAGATTAAGGAAATTACTCCACATGGCAAGAGATTATTGAATTAACAATAAAACATAATGCTACATTATGGGAAGAATCATCTATTGGTACAGATATCTAATATCGAATTCCTTCTTGTTATTTTGAAGCTTTGCATCCTGTTGTGTCAGATCTCAAATTACTCCATTGGTATAACAGTCTGAAACAACTGTATGTAAATCTATATTGTGGTCCAGCAGATTACGTTAAGCAGCTACACCTTTTGACAAGCATACAGTAACCTTCAGGCTGTATATTGTACAAGAATGTAATTTTTTTCTAATATATATAAACTTGTGAAGATAGAAATCTCAACCTATATATGAAATTATTTTTCAAAATATGTCAGTTAAAAATGTCAGTATAATAAATTTAAAAATAATAACAAATTTGAAATTCCAAGGACTTTACCCTGAGGATGAGGCATGCTGATTAAAATGGAGTTTGGTTATGTGTGGTAGACTCTTACGATCTGTGAATTTGTTTCTTTGATATTGTCTTAATTGAGGGTGGTATGTTTACACAATCTAATCCCAACTTACACAGGGTGTCCCAGGAGGAATGTGCCAGACTTCGGGAGAGTGTTCTTTATGTTAAAGTATACTGATATAACCCAAAACACCTGTATCCAAAGTTGAACGGTTATGGAGATAATGGCCAGAGAAAAGTGGGGCTTCTTGCGGTTCCAAATACTGCAACCTGCACAGCTGGTGTGTCACGCGACAGTGCTAATGTCCTTGAGACTGGAATGCAGTGTTAATAGCGCCTGCGTGACGGTTAGTCGTTTGCACGGAGTTGCAAGAATGCCTTTTGTATTTTTCCACGTGGAATATTGTGACATGCATTTTGTGTATGGATTTTGCAATGGCAATGCACATGCTGCTGTTGAAGAATACCAAAGGCGTTTTCCCGACCGAAGGATTCCGTCT
>Ga0123353_10005680_pt1 | contig 16440 bp, 10 predicted proteins | sample TergutLab28metaG_3_FD_92763 | JGI IMG/M metagenome (GOLD analysis project Ga0123353, IMG submission 92763) | Labiotermes labralis P3 segment gut microbial communities from Petit-Saut dam, French Guiana - Lab288 P3 | ecosystem: Host-associated > Arthropoda: Insects > Digestive system > Gut ... | reverse complement strand
CTCTCCGAAAACCGGAGCCTACACGTTCAAAGAAGCGGTTATGGAAACCGACAATGTAAAAGACTTTTTAGCTAAAAAGTAATATTTGTTTTCATGGTTGTGGGAAACCGGGGTGATTAAGTTTGCTCCGGTTTTCTCTTTTTGGGAAAAGAGAGATCATGTTTAAATTTTTACGAATTTAGAAACGGAAACACTCCCATCGCTCCCATCTGTTTTTATCAAATATATCCCCGGTTTTAAATGCTCTATATTTATTTGATAGGAGGATTTGAGAATAAAATGGTAGGATGATATTTTTCTTCCTGTAATATCAAGAATCTCTATACTTTCAATAGGTGTATTTTCGCTTTTAATAGTTAATTGGTTAAATGCAGGATTCGGATATAGCATAATTTGGTTTTTCAGATTGTTTTCCGAAATCGCAACATTGTCAATTCCTTTTACCGTAATATTATCTAAGCAAATTCCGAAGCCTCCATTCAGTTTCCCTTCAAAACAAATATAAAACTCTTCCGAATGCTCGCTAAGAGTATAGGTTAATGAATCTAATTTCCAAACTGCTTGATTGGTATTATAAACTGCCCACGTTTGCCATTCGCTTTCAGCAGATTCTTTATGGTAAATAGTTAACTCGTCGATTAACCCTGCGCGAACTTGGCTAAAAAACGCAAATGAAAGGTGCACCTCATCAAAGTTTTTTACTTCCATTACGGGCAGGTTTAATCGTGTAATGGCTCCTAAATCTGCCATGTTATTAGCTTTAATGAAGAGGTTGAAGTTTCCTTCAAAAGCATGGTTGGGCTGTGAGGTGCCATTTCCACGACCTATTTCCCACAATACTGTTCCCGATAGATTTTCTTGAACCCAACAGAAATTAGGTCCTTGTTCAAAATTTTCAAAAATAGGCAAGGTTGCTTTTCCGCACCAGGTAGTGGCTTTTATCACAAAGCCTTTTGAGTAGGCGAGTTCTTCATTAAATGATAGCAATTTATAGAAATAAGTAGTTGAAGCCTTCAAATCGGTATGTGTGAATGATTCCGCATTGCCTTTGTAAAGTATGGTTTCCCCATTGGCTAACTCTTCGCCTATGGCATAGTTTCTCCCATCTTCAAGTGGCGAAAAACTATTTACGGTGTTGGTTATGAGAATCACTTCATTTTGATTGTTGTTTTTCTCCCAACTTAATTCTATATCAGAATAGCTTAGTGCAGTGGCGATTATATTTTTAGGATTTTGCACAGCCGTAGTAATATCCATTAAAGCAAGCATTGCTTTATAGGCATTCAGGCGTCCGGCACCAAGTAGTCCGTTCAGCGTAGGATTAGCGGCATAGACGTTGTCGGAATTATCTTTGAGCAGACTAAAAATCTCTGCCCGCGATAATTTATATCCGGAACGTGCAGCCGATGAGACCATTAAAGCTACAACTCCCGATACATGCGGACAAGCCATAGAGGTGCCAAGGTTAAAGCCGTAAGATCCGCTACTTGTGAGCACTGTACTTAAAACGCCTTGATAATAAATGGGTTGTATTTCTCCGCCCGGCGCAGATAGATCCACCCAAGAGCCATAATTGGAGTACCAAGCTTTAACATCGGTGTGTGTGGTGGCAGCCACCGCAAACACAGGGGCGTAGCAGCCCGGATAGTAATTGCCGTTGGCGTAGTTGTTTCCGGCAGCATAAATTACAATGCCTTCATCCATTACATCTCCGCCTCCATAAGTCAAAAAATAATCAATAGCATCCAAAACAAATTGCTGATAAGAATTGGGAGCGTTATACCCCCAACTATTTTGAGAGATACAGGCGCCATTGTCGGCAGCGTAAACACAGGCTGTTTGGTATCCTTGAACGCCCTGTCCGCTTGGCGGAAAAATCTGGCAAGTCATCAACCGAACGCCATCGCCCGACCCTGAACCGCCTGCAACTCCGGCTACTCCAATATAATTATTGGTATTAGCCGCAATCGTACCTCCTACATGGGTTCCATGATCGCTGGGAACTATGGTAGCGCTGTTATTATAAAAATTATACCCGATACCTGCCCACATATTGGCTTGCAAATCAGGATGTGTGGCTTCTATTCCGCCATCTTTCACGGCAACGATTACCTGTGGGTTTCCGGTTTCCATTTCCCATGCTTCAAAAAGGCTGATGTCACAACCCGGAGTTCCACCCGATTGCCCTGTATTATTATAGTGCCATTGCTCTCCTACGCGCGCATCGTTCGGTGTCCACGCCTTAATATTATTATCAAAGAGTTGCGATTGATACACAGGCTCTGCCATTTCCACCATCGAAAGCGCCTGATAAGCATTTACCGCTTCAATAATATCCGTATTTTCATCTAATGTTATGGTAAACCAAAGATGAAATCCCCACGCACGATGCCGCGCCCTGAAGTTGGAAGATTTTGAATTTGTTTCATATAACATGCTAAACAGGGGCGTGTAAGAAACAGCATGATACTGCGCGTTTAAAGCATCTAACGAAGCAATACCTGTAGTTACAAATCCTTTAGCGCCTGCCTTATAAGAGATATTCGGAAATTCATTCTCAAATTCTCTTGCTATTTTAATGCTGATTTTACCTTGATAATAAGCATCTTGAGGTAACTGATTCAAATCAATAGGTGGACGTTCCCCTTTTTGAATTTTGTATCCATCCACGTAGGTAACGGTAAATGGCTGTGCAAAAAGAATTACGCCGCAACAAATTGCGAATAAAAAAGTTAAGAAGTATTTTTTCATTATAATAATATTCTTGTTAGAAGTTCATCTATTAATTATCTCTGAGACAACGAACAGAAAGTCCGTTTCCTTTTTGCGTATTATAACCGCCAAAGTCAACACTCATGTACATCATATACTTTAACCACGGAGTATCAGGCGAGTAGCACCAAAAATAGGTATGCAATCCCAAAATGCCGAAGACGCCGTTTGCTTCACGATTTCCGGCAGGGTGCACGGTGAATCCGGTGCTGTTACGGATAATTTCTCCAAAATCGGTGGTAGATCCGGGGGTTCCCTCCATCTCTACCTCAACCCACGTACCTCTGTTCCCCGGAGAAATAGCCGCCATAGATTTGGCGATTTTATTTCCGGATACAGCTCCATCCCAATTATAACCTTCAGTAATCAAATAACGCTCAAGCACATCCCATTCTTCAAGGGTAGGAACGTGCCAGCCGGTGGGGCACAATTTCCCGGTCATTACGGCATGCCAGTTATAGTATGCGCCGTATGGATTTGCGTTATTCGGATCATTGTCGGGGTAACTCATCGCCCCTGTAGTATTCAGGCTCCATTGCACATTTTCGGGCAAATGGTCTATTACCACATTATCGTTAAATCTTCTTGTTCTTAAATTTTCCTTCATCCAGCATTGCGTTCCAACTTGTACCATATTGTAAATAAAGCCGCTTAAATCGGATACGGTTCCGGAGCAGGGTGGCGGTGGCGTAGCAGGAGGAATAACAATAATGGTATCTATCTGATTCATAGCTCTTTGATAGATGACGTTTCCACCTTTCCAAACATACAAGGTGTCTTGCGCAAAAGCAGGTGTGAAAAGGAGAAAGGAGAAAGGAGAAAGGAGAAAGGAGGTTCGTATTATATTTTTGATATTTAAACTTTTGTATATTGTATTCATATTTAGGATTTTTTTTGGTTAATTAATTTTCGAGTTGATTAGTCTTTTACACAACGCACGGAGTAGCCGTTTTCAAATAGCATAAAGCCTCTCCATACATCTGGGAATGCGTAATGAAATGCGTATCTCCAGGCATTTCTTTCTTGATTTTGCGTAGAAGACCAGAATTGTGTCCACCATGTTTGTGCTTCGTAATAGCCAAGTACTCCTCGCTCTCCTACAGGTATTGCAGAAAAGCCGGTAATATTACGTTTGTGTTCTCCGGCATCGCTTACAGTTCCGGGTGCACCTGCATTGCCTGCATTTATCCACATTCCTTTGTCGTAAGGCGCAACGGACACCATGGATTTAGCCACTTTATTTTCTGTCATATTGGTGCTGCCGTCCCAATTATATCCATTTGCAATGAGCCAATCAATGAGCGTTATCCATTCTTCATCGGAGGGCACGTGCCAGCCGGCAGGGCACAGTACGCCGGTATTTACTGCAAACCAGTTGTAAAGTGCACCGTATAAAATAGCCTGTTCGGGGTCATTATTGTAGTAACACATGGCGGCTACCGGATTTTCGCCGTTGTTGTAAGTTTGGCTCCATTCGGTAGCATTGGTGATATTAGGAATTGCGCCTCCGGTTCGGTAGCGCGTAGTTTTTAAGTTTTCTCGCATCCAGCATTGAGGCCCAATTTGTACGGTATTGTAAACATTGCCGTCAATATCGGTTATGGTGGGCATGCCCGGACACGGAACGCCTAACGAGCCCTCTTCTATCCATTGTGCATAAAGATCAAAATCGTGATTAACAAGCATATATTGTTGGTTTCCCACAGTAGTTCCTGTACCGTTTGCATTAGTGTTCCATCCTGAAAATAGATACCCTTCGTAAGTGAAGCTATTTTCAGTTAACTCTTGCCAAACGCCCTCTGTAAAAATTTGCGGCGCCATAGTACCGGTTCCGCCGTTTGCATGAAAAGTTACCGTATAAGTTTGCAATACCGGAGGCAGTTTAAAGGTTACACTATCAATCGCATTTAATGCTTGTTTGTAAATAGTATTACCTTGATATTTAACAGCTAAGGTGTCTTGGGCGTGGAGGGGGATAAGGGAGAAAGGAGAAAGGAGAAGGGAGAAAAGGAGAAAGGAGAAGGGAGAAAAGGAGAAGGGAGAAGGGAGAAGGGAGAAAAGGGGAAATAGGGGGGTCTTGTTCTTCATAATATTTTAATTTTTAATGATTTTTTGGGTTGATATACCGTCTGTTGTGGTTAAACGTATAAAATAGATGCCGGAATTAATGTGTGAAATATTTAATACGGTTTGAGGTAGGAGGTGTGAGGTAAGAGGTGTGAGGTGTGGGGTGTGAGGTGTGAGGTGGTGAGATGATACTATTCTTCCGTAAACATCAAGAATATCAATACTCTTAATTTTTAATTCGTAATTCGTAATTCGTAATTCTCCGTTCGTGGGATTCGGATATACTGTAAATGTTGTTGCTGCATGATCGTCAATAGCAGTTCTAGTTACACACGATTCATTTGATAAAGGTGCTGTGCTGCCTGCTCTACAGTTTTTTTCTATTTGATAACAGGAATGGTTGGCAGACCATGTGTGATCGTTATAAGAGTACCCAAAAAAGTCGGATTCAATTTTTATATTGTTTCGATATATATTTACCGATTCTGTGATGACACGTCCTTTCATATACCAGTTAATATTTCCACCGTTTTCGGATATTTCGGCTAACGTGTTCCATGCGCCGGAAAACAGAACAATGTTTCCAAGTCCTTCTCTACGGGGACCTCCGTCAATGGCGGCAGGAAAACCTACTTCGCCTTTAGCAATAGCTTCATAGCCAATCCATAATTCTTTCGAGGCATCAATGATGATAGGAGGGTCAATGGGGATTATATTTTCCTGAAAATAGGTTAAACTATTATTGTTTAGTAATTTTGAAAATCGCATTGTTCCGGGGTGCCGATTGGTGGTCAACCATACTCCTCCATCGTAAATTTTAATGTAATAATCATGTGAGGGCGCAATAGATGAGCCGCCGTAAAAAGGAATAAAAACGAATTGAGTTAAAGGTTTTCCGTCCACAGCAGCCAATTGTGCCGGCGTAAAACGCTGAAAAACGCTGAAACTGTTTGCACCGAATCCGCCTGCATCATTAGCAAAATTGTTGCATTGCGAAATAGCGGTAAAACTTTCTGCCGGCATATTCCATACTAATGAATTATTATTTGCATTAGTTGTAGCCATTAAATTTGAAACAGCATCGCATATATTTTCCACACAGGCTTCATTTGATTTTGCAGAAACTCCGCCTTCCGGGCAATTTATCTCTACTTTGTAACAGGCGGCGATGAACGGGTTGTATATATCTGTATAAGTCGTTCCCGGAATAAAAGAAGCAATTTTCACCTCATCGCGGTATATGTTTGTCGTTACGGCGTAAGGAATTTGTCCGTCAACCACCGCTTGAATGCAAAGGTTGCCGTTCCATCCCTGGGCTGCTATAGTGGTCCAGGCACTACCGCCTACGCTGATATGACCTCCATGTGTGGCATTTTGAGTATTGTAAGATACCCCCATAGTATAACCGCAACTTGTTGTGCAGGTATAACCAAACACCAAGTCCTCACCGGTTATTGTATAAGGCTCATTTAGAAATACTTCCACCCATTGGCCCGGAACAAAAGAGGTTGCTCTGGTAACTAAATTTGCGCCGGTTACACTATTGCGTATCCAAACGCTTTGCTCTCTCAGTTCAAAAGCCGTTTCATGTACCGCTACTTTAATGGAAGTAATGGCTCTTCCTGTATAATTTGCCATTACATTGGCAGGAAACGAAATAGCGGCGCTATAGGTAGTGGGTCTATCCATTCCAAGACCGTCATCTATGTTATCGGTGCAATAACGTAATACTTCCATGTTTAATCCGCAGGATGCTACAGCCACAGGTAAATTCCATGTCAATTTATTTCCATTGGCAACGTGCTCTGCAGTAAGGTTTGTGGGCGGATTACAATCACCGGTGTTTATATTTTTTATTATTTCAAACGGATCTGTTTGCGCTTGAAGCCAACATATCACAAGAAACAGAGGCGTAATTAAAAGCAGTTTTTTCATAATATCACAAATTTATCGTTTATCGTTAACTATTAATCACTAATCTTTTAAGCAACGCACCGAAAAGCCGTTCTCTTTGCTGCCGTGAAAACGATACAAATTTGCCCATTCATAGTAAACACACAGATAGTGGATGTTATTTGCATCCAACATAGTGGCGCTCCAAAAATAAGTGCTTAGTCCCAAATTGAAGTATTGTCCGAGTGCATTGCGACTTCCTGCCGGATTTACCGAGAATCCACTGGCATTTCGTTTCGATTCTCCTGCGTCGGTAATAGATCCCGGAGAGCCCGGTGCAGTTGCACCGGTCCACATGCCTTTATCGCCCGGCGCTACCGAAGAAAGAGATTTTGCCACTTTTTCTCCATACAAACTTCCATCCCAGTTGTATCCACAGTCAATAAGATAATCAACCATTATCGTAAATTCATCATCTGTGGGAATATGCCAACCCTCCGGGCACAAGCCGATTTGCACGGCTTTATAATTGTAAAGTGCGCCGTAATACACCGCATTGGAAGGATTATTTCCGTGATAGCACATGGCGCCGTTTATGGTATAGCGCCATTGCGACTCAACGGTAAGGTTAGGAATATCCTCTCCGTTAGTATATTTGGTCGTTTTCAGATTCTCTTTCATCCAGCACTGTGTACCAATTTGAACTGTTGGATAACTGTATCCGCTCGCATCGGTTACCGTAGCAGGGCAAGGGTTGTTATCGGCCCATTGCGCATACAATGTCATATTCGCATTGATCGTAATCGTTTGTTGGTCTGTGTAAATGGTGCCGCTTCCATCAGATGCTGTATTCCAATTTTCAAAAAACAGAGTGCTATGCATAAATGTGTTGGCATTAAGCTGTTGCGCCACGCCTTCGGTAAATACTTGCGGAGCCATAACACCGGAGCCGCTATTTGCATCAAAGGTAACGATATACGTGTTAACATCCGGTGGCGTAAATTTGATACTGTCAATTTGATTTAATGGATGTTTGAAGAAAACATTTCCGTCTTTGTAAAGATAAAGGGTGTCTTGGGCGGAAAGGGAGAAGGGAGAAAGGAGAAGGGAGAAAAGGAGAAAGGAGAAGGGAGAAAAGGAGAAGGGAGAAGGGGGAAAAGGGAGGAAAGAGGATTTTAAGCTTATGTTTTTCATTTTTAAATCTTTAAATTTTTAAATCTTAAATCTTAAATTATCTTACATCTTCACAAACTTCTGCATTGCCCGTTCATTGCCGGAACGAATTTCGAGGAAGTAGATGCCGGCTTTTAAGGAGGAAACGTTGATGGAATTAGGAGTTAGGAATGAGGAATTAAGAATTAGTCTGCCGGTGATATCGTAAATATTAATATGTTCGATTGGAGATTGGAAATGGTCGGTTGAAAATTGCAATTCGGAGATTACGGGATTTGGGTACACCCGTATGGGCAGGGCGCGCCCTGCCCATACGGAATTAATCGGAAAATACCGAAACGCCAAAAACCGGACATCCGTTAAAGGCGTTTGTGTTACATTTCCCGTTCTCGTGGTAACCACCAGATTACCACTTGGGAAGGTAAGTTTTTGCACATCGTTGATATTGTATTCGGTTTGCGTATTATTCTTCAAACAAACATATAATTTTTGCTGCGCATTTACCGTAAAAAAGGTAAAACTAACCGCACAGAGTAGTAGATAGATTTTGATTTTGTTGTGATTTTTTTTCATTGAGATATCGGTTTAATAGATTGATTTTTCGTTTTAGTCTTTTATGCAGCGCACGGATAATCCTCTTTGTTTTTCATAATAGAGGTCACCTCCTAGTGCGGCAAACTTATGTTCTATCAGCCAACGGTATCCAAAATTAGGAAGACCAGGGTAAGTATTTGAACTCCAAAAAAATGCAGATTCTCCCATGAAGAAAGATCCTTGGAAACTTATCATTCCTCCTGGCAAGGCTGAGAAACCGGACTCATTACGTTTGGGCTCTCCCGAGTCAGCAATATTTCCGGGCGCTCCCTCTGTAGTACTTTCAGCCCATGGACCTTTATTACCGGGTGATATTGCTGCCATAGATTTGGTGATTTTGTCCGTTCCTGTAGTTCCATCCCAATTGTAGCCACCGTTTATCAAGAAATATTGCAATGTTTGCCACTCATCATTAGAAGGTGCATGCCAACCTTCAGGGCACAGGTTTTCTCCTACAAGCGCATATCCATTATATAATGCACCAAAAGTTGCACCAAATTCCGGATTATTTTGATAGTAGCCGAATGCGCCTGTATTGGGATACCAATCGGTGGTGTAGGGTATCTCTGTGCCATCTTTATATTTTGTAGTTTTTAAGTTTTCTTTCATCCAGCATTGGGTACCTATTAAAACGGTGTTGTAAGTATTATTATCTATATCGGTAATGGTTTCCGCGCCCGGGCAAGGAGTGCCGGGGGGGTCGCTGCCTGCCCATTGCGCGTAAAGTGTCATGCTGCCCGTAGGCATAATGTTTTGTTCATTTGTATATGTAGTTCCGCTACCGTTAGCTTCCGTATTCCAGGAGCCAAAATCACTACCTTCTTTAGTAAATGCATTCGGAGTTAAATTTTGAGCGATGCCTTCAATAAAATTTTGCGGGTCCATAGTTCCTGTTCCGCCGTTTGCGTCAAATGTTACGGTATAAGAAGTTAAATATGAGCTATTTACGCAACGGATGGAGTATCCTGCGGGTTTTTGTCCTATCTCTCTAGTGAAAGTAGCAGCATTGTAGCTGATTCTCCAAAAATACAAATATTGATCCATACCGGGCCAGTGTTCGGTACTCCAAAAACAAGCACGTTCACCCAAGAAATTAAAATATCCGTTTCCGTTTTCGCGAATTCCTGCTGGTACAGCAGAAAAACCACTTGAATTACGTTTCACCTCTCCCTCATCGGAAGTAGAGCCTGGGAGACCGTTGCCGGTGCCGTTGCTCCAAAAACCTTTATTTCCCGGAGCTACCGATGACATTGATTTAGCTAATTTGTCATCCGTAGTCGTTCCATCCCAGTTGTATCCCTCAGCCATTAAATAATCTTTTAGAGTGTTCCAATCATTTACAGTAGGTAAATGCCATCCTTCGGGACAAATATTTCCGGTAGCGACACGTCCGTTGTAAAGTGCTCCGTAATTAGCTGCATTTGCGATGTCATTATTATAATAACACATACCTGGTGTTAATGTGCTGTTCGTTTGCATCCAGGTGTTATCATCGGTAATTACCGTGATAGGTGTTCCGTTTCTAAACTTGGTAACTTTCAGGTTTTCCTTCATCCAGCATTGCGCTCCAATTTTAATGGTACCGTAAGTATTACCATCCACATCCGTTACGGTAGGCGATTCGGGGCAGGCGTTGCTGCCGGCGCTTTGCCATTGCGCATACAACGTCATATCTGCCGAGAGTGTAATGTTTTGCTGGTCTTGATAGGTTGTTCCGCTACCATTTGCAGCGGTATTCCAATCGACAAAAGTGTGATTTTGGAGGGTGAACGTGTTTGCATTAATATCTTGCGCAACCCCTATTTCAAAGATCTGAGGTGCCATCGTTCCATATCCTTCGTTGGCATTAAAAGTGAGTGTGAAAGAGGTAGCCGCTTCGGTATCTTTAATGCAACGCACGGAACGCCCGTAAGTTTTATTGTGGGCATCCGTACTTAAAGCATTTTCGTTATAATTAATGCTCCAGAAATAACCGAAGCTAACCGGTGGATCTTCCGCAGTACTCCAAAATGAAGCGACATCATGTAAATTTTGCCACGCCATCATTTCCAGAACACCTCCGGGAACAGCCGAGAATCCACTTGCGTTACGTTGCGGCTCACCGGCATCAGTAGTACTTCCGGGAAATCCGTCGCCTTCGGAGGCTGCCCACAAACCTTTGTTATTGGGAGACACAGAGCTCATTGATTTGGCTATTTTATTTTCAGAATTGGTATTATCCCAATTATAGCTATTTGCAATCAAATAATTTTGTAGTGTTTCCCATTCTGCTTGTGAGGGTGCGTGCCATCCGGTGGGACACAAATTTCCCGTATTTAGCGTATGCCAATTGTATAGTGCGCCGTGATGTGCTGCATTCGAGTTGTCAAAATTATAATAAGCTACTCTTCCTTCTCCGGCAAAATCAAACAACATACACATAAAATCGGTACAAAGAGTAATAGGATTGCCGTTTTTGAATTTGGTCGTTTTCAAATTTTCCTTCATCCAGCATTGTGTCCCAATTAAAACCGTGTTGTAAGTGTTATCATCTATGTCGGTAACCGTGGGAGTGCCCGGGCAAGGTGTGCCAAGTACAATCTCAGCTTCCCACTGCGCATACAAATTCATGCCGGCGGTTAAGCTAACGGATTGCTCGTTCACATAATCAGTACCTCCGCCATTGGCTTCGGTATTCCATTTGCTGAATGTGTGTCCTGCATATTCAAACGCGTTTGCATTCAAATTTTGTGGAACAAGATGCGTAAATTGCTGTGCGTTCATTGTTCCTGTGCCGCCGTTAGCATGGAAAGTAACCGTATAGGTGTTAATTTCCCACTGTGCAAAAAGCAACATATCGTCTGTTATGCTAATCTCTTGCTCGTTGCCGTAAGCGGTTCCTTCGCCGTTGTATTGCGTGTTCCAGCCGGCAAAAGTATAGCCGGCTCTCTCGAAACTGTTCGCGGTTATGTTTTGAGAAACACCGAAAGTAAATGTTTGTGGCTCCATTGCACCTTCACCGCCGTTAGCGTCAAAAGAAACCGTAAATGTATTCGGAGTCCATTGTGCATATATTGTCAAATCGTCGGTAAGCGTAAGCGAAGCGCCATTTTCGTAAGCCGTTCCTTCGCCATCGGCATCGGTATTCCAATTGGCAAATGTGTGTCCGGTTTTGGTAAATATATTGGAATTAATATCTTGTGCAACGTTATGCACAAATGTTTGTGCAGGCATCTCACCTTCGCCGTCGTTAGCTTCAAAAGTAAGCGTGTGGGTTATAGGCAGGGTGGAAAAGTTGATGACCTGCCCTTCAAAAGTGCCGCTTGCAGTACGTGCATAAGCCTTGTATTCATACTGCGTATCGGGGGTTAAGCCCGATAGCAATGCCGTCATCTCCAAAGAGACAACCGGAATGGATTCCCAGTCGGTTTCAGCTATTTGCTTCCACTTAAAGCCTTTTTCTATAATATACTCTGTTCCGGCTTCTACCATTCCGTTCAACACGGCGGCTGTAGTAGTAATTTCCGTTGCGTTTTCTGTAACTACTGTAGGTGGCATAATCACAGGAATTTCGAGGGTTGCCCAAACGGGAACGCTACCTGCACCCATAGTGAGTACCTGACCTAAAGAGCCCGACAATACGAGTGTCCATTCCGTGCCATTCCAAAACATCATATCTCCAATGGATTGGCCGTTTAGCGATAATCCCGACTCTCCTTGGGGACCGGGAACTCCGGGGTCTCCCTGATCTCCTTTAGGACCTTGTGCACCGGCAGCTCCCTGTGGGCCTTGCGCGCCGGTTAACCCTTGTACACCTTGCGGACCTTGTGCACCGGTAGCGCCGGTATTGCCTTGTGGGCCCTGAATGCCTTGCTCGCCTTGCGCTCCCTGTGGGCCTTGCGGGCCTTGCGAGCCGGGCTCTCCATCAATTCCCGGTATCCCTTGCGGACCTTGGGGCCCTTCCGGACCCTGCGGACCGGGCAAGCTACTGCCGGAAGCTTTTGCAAATAGTGCGTATGGTACGCTCAACAACTGGCTTGTGCCTGTAATGGTATAATTGGTGCCACCGGTGGGGTCGGTTTCCGTTTTAAGAAAATAGACGCCGTCGTTCCAATTAATAGCACTAAATCCCGAACCACCGCCAATTTCAATGGTTGCCAATCCGTTGGCGTTAGTTGTTGGGGTTTGGATTTCGCTATAAATCTCTGTTGAGCCTTTCAAGATTGAAATTCTCATACCCACTTGTTGGTTTTTCACCAATTGATCGTTGCTGTTGCGTATAACTGCCTGATAGCTCATCATCTCCGGTGTTTGTGCCAAAGCGGGCACAAGGAGTAAAAAGGTTAAAAGGGAAAGGGATGCAATTCGTGACATGCGATTTGCGGATGCTTTGATTAATGAATAAAATTGTTTCATCATAATTATGTGTTTTTTATAAGTTAATACTCTTAATTTTAAATTCTTAATTCCTAATTCTTAATTATCTTAAATGCTTTCGCCGGTTTTTTGTCTGCTAAAATATGCAACAAATACGTACCTGCCGGTAAATTACCCATCGAAATTTCCGTATTTTCTCCCGTAATTTCTTGCTGTAGGAGCTGCCTTCCGGTTAAATCGAAAAGCGAGAAGTGCAAATCTCCTCTCTCTCGTAGTTCGTAATTCGTAATTTGTAATTGTAGCACATCATTCGTTGGATTCGGATATACGCGGCACTCAATAGCAATGCCATCGTAATCGGTGATGCTTAATTCGAAAATTTCGTAAGGCTGTTGCACACCCTCGGCAACCGAGCCGGTGCTGCCGGAATAGTTTCGATAGTCGGGCTGCCCAACGGAATAGCTTGCACTGCCGCCCGTTCCGGTGGCATTCCCACCCGAAGTGTTGATACTCTGCTGCGCGAAAACCGGCACAACAAGATGAAAGATTAAAAGAAACAGCGTGGTTGTTTTAATGAAGAGGTAACGTTTTTTCATAAGCACTTTTTTGCAATTTTTGTCTTCGCAAAAGTAGATATTTTATAATAGAAGAAAAAAGCATATTGTATGAATTGGTAAATTCACACAACAGGTTTTTTTATATGAAAATAAGATGTTTAGCGGCAATAAAGCCGGCTTCGAAAATTGGAAAACAAAGTTTACCGCTGTATCATCATCTTTTGCGTTAGCATAGCGCCGTCTTTCAGCGTGGGCAATATCGGTGAAGGGAAAGTTGGTTTCTAAGTGGAAAGTGCCGGAGTAATAATTACCACTCTCTAATTTTCATCCTCCCATTATTCCACTGCATATTTTCAACTATAATTTCAACAGAAAAGCCATCTTCTATTTTTGGGATTAAAACCCAATTCATACTTTGATCGCCTGTCAAACAATTTCCACATTCGATTACGGTTATTTTATAAATGTATTTTTTTATCTCTAAATACTTGGTCACATCTCGGTTATATACAACCCTACATCCATCACCACTGGCATACTTCCCTAACACACTGTATTTGGAAAAATCTATTGGACTCTTTGTAGCTTCGTTATCAAATCTCACTAATAAATCAAGCGAATCGGTAGTGATGACCATATTTTCTTTTGGTGGAGTGTACAATCCCCAATAAGAGGTTGAAACTATAGCATTATTAATTATTAATCCGGATATAGTTCCTTTTTCAGGAAATTTTTTACAACCTTTATTAGCCTCATCAAAGCCACGATCACATGATACTGAAATAGAGAACATTACTGTTATAGTTGCATAAATTAAATATTGACTTATCTTTTTCATAATACTGCAAATTTTGAGGTTAAGATTTTATCTTTAAAAATTAATGAGATAATGTAAATGCCGGCAGGAGGGTTAGAAAGTTGAATCTGTTCTGTAAACGTAGCTGTATTATAAATTATTGTGCCTCTGATATCTGTAATTGTAATTTTAAGAAACTCACTAGTCTCGTTGAATTTAATAGAAAAAGTTCCATCATTAGGATTAGGATATATTGTAAGTTCTTGAATGCTTGCATTATTTTTAATGATATTCAGATTCATATTTGTTTTAATAATCTCATTATATGAATGTTCAATAGTATCGCTATCCGAATTAAAAACAACCATTTTAGGCTCATCTGCACCAATGTTTTTTCCATTATTGCACCCTAACTCGCAGTCGCCTATTTTAGCAATAAAATTACTTCCTGCTTTTGCATGAAATCCGGGTTTTAAAATAATTTCATTTCTCGCTTCAAAAACAACAGTTGTATGGGGTTGGATGATTGTATTTTCAGCAGAAATATAGTCTTTGGCATTGTAAACGCCGTTGTATTGCCTAATTGCTTCAGAAGCTGCAACACCAACATTGTCGCTGGTATGAAGGTCGTTACAATTATTAAAACGCCAATTCTGCTTACAGATTTCATCTCCTATCATGCTTACAATATTGTCATTTCCTCCGGAATGTGTTCCACTGGGGTTTAACTCATAACACAGCTCATATCTATGCCACGATCTATCAAACCGGCCATAACTGCCCCTGGCATGGTTGCCACATGGATTTGTAACTGGTGGTCCACTACATAGTTGACCTACCACATAACCTGAACTATTAAATAATGGGGAACCTGATGAGCCTGTTTGAGTTCCCCCTCGCGTATAGTTCACTCTCCAGAGATTTGTATTTGTAGATCTTTTTTCCCATTCAGCAATTTTTTTTATATCAAACTTGGGATGGTGAATAGCTACACCGGTTTCCGTCATATCATTTTCATCATTAGACCATCCATTATAATAAACATTATAATTTTTAGGCGGTTTTTGGTTTAATAGTAGCAAGGCATAATCACTTCCGTTGAATCGGCTGCGACCTCTTACATAAGTTGCTCCTGAAATAAAATGCTCGAAAGAAGGCTCTATTGTTGGATTTGAACAAGTTGAACTTTGATAATTAAAAACAAATAACCAACGTTGAAGTTCATCTATTTCAGATTGACTTAGTTTACCATCATCATTAACATCAATAACATGAAATGCAGTAAGTAAAAAAGGTTTTCCATCTCGTTTTTCATTCGTAAGCAAAGAGCCGGTACCCCTGCGAATTGTTTCGTCCGGTGAAACTCTAATAATTAATGCAACCGAACGTCTTTGATTGCACCAACTATTATATTCCGGACACATAGCATTTATCATGCACTCGTGCGAATTTCCGAAACCTTCTCCAAAATTTTCCGTAAAACTTTTATCAATTAATCCAACATATTTAACATTTAGCACTGCCTGCTCGCTAACAGAGAAAGGTTTATAGTATTCAATAATTAAAGAGTTGGTTTTTAATGGTGCTGTAGTAAATTTGCGGGAGAAATAATTGTTCTCGTCCGTAAAAGGGCCATAACTCTGACTTCTATCTGCGGCATATACAAATAATTTTGCTCCTTGGGGTATATAAAAATCATCAAAATTTAGCATCATATAAGTGCCTGCTGTAGAATTAATTTGTAACTGCCAAATAGAATCTCCATTATCCATTGCACTCCATGTGCCTATATTGTTTTTGTTTATAGAGACGCTAAATAGCTCTCCAATAATTGGGTCGGAGAAATCTAACGTATCACCTTCAATAACTTCAAAGCGCGATTCATTCCCTACTCTGGTTAATTGTGCATTTAAGTTGTACTGTTCAATTTGTGTTGGCAAATTGTATAAAAAAGAAACAGGGAGCTCTTTTTTATTTGTTTGGCAAATAGCTAAAGGTATTATAATAAAAACGCTAATAATTACTGATAATATTCTTTTCATTACTCCCCTCCTTTCTTCTTTTCAACTTCAGAGAGGCGCTTTTCTAATTGAATAATATACAATGTAAGTTCTTCCACTTTTTCTAAAAGTATAATATTCATTTCGCCCAAATTCATTCCATTGGCTTCCACTTCCGCCGCAGAAGGAACCCTGGGAAGATGTTGGTTTTCTGCAATAAATTGCTCCACTT